>ENA-OPAR01000474-OPAR01000474.1-human-gut-metagenome-genome-assembly--contig:-NODE-474-length-19121-cov-10.907060_pt1 | contig 19121 bp, 18 predicted proteins | sample MGYA00241061_ERZ501438 | MGnify/ENA primary metagenome ERZ501438 (study PRJEB25962, sample SAMEA2042580) | human gut metagenome | biome: human gut; feature: human-associated habitat; material: faeces...
TGGGTACACCGTGCGAGAGCAGCACGGTGGTGGCGTTCGTATGCCGGGCCACATGGAATAGAACCCACAAAGCAACCATCAGCAAACAAGTAACAACAAAACGTAACACGTTTGAAATGAGCTACTTTTCGCTATTCTACCAAATGTCGAAAACGCAACGGAATGCGGAATATAGAGCCATTTCAGTTACCAAACCGTTAGCCACCTGTTACCGAAGCAATGACAGGTAACGCACGGAAAATGAAATTGTTGGACAGCCGTTTCTTTTGCGCTGATACGCAATGTTCTGCAAATCAATGAACGCTTATACTCAAAGTAATTTTGTAACCAAAAAAGTGTAAGTGATGAAGATTGAAAAATTCAAGGTGCTGCTCTACCTGAAAAAGAGCGGAACGGACAAGTCGGGCAAAGCCCCGATAATGGGAAGAGTTACGGTAAACCGCACGATGGCGCAGTTCGGTTGCAAACTGTCATGCAAGCCGGAGTTGTGGAACGCAAGGGAAAGCCGTCTGGACGGCAAGAGCCGTGAGGCGGTGGAAATCAATGCCAAGCTGGATAAGTTGCTGCTTGCCATCAATAACGCATTTGACACGCTGGTGGAACGCGGACAAGACTTTGATGCCACGGCGGTCAAGGAACTGTTCCAAGGCAGCATGGAAACACAGATGACATTGCTTAGAATGACTAACCGTATCTGTGAGGACTTGAAGGCGCGTATCGGTATCGACCGTGCCAAAGGAACATATCCCGGCTATTACTACATGAGAATGAGATTGGGCGAGTTCATCCAGTGGCAGTTCAAGACGAAAGACATTGCTTTCGGTCAGCTTACCGAACAGTTCATCCATGACTACCAGAATTATGTAATGGACGTGAAGGGACTGGCAGTAGATACCGTGCGCCATTATCTCGCCATCTTGAAAAAGGTATGCCGTATCGCCTACAATGAGGGATACGCAGACAGGTGTTTCTTCGCCAATTTCACCCTTCCACAAAAGACAGAACGCACACCGAGGGCATTAAGCCGTGAGGACTTCGAGAAAATCCGTGACGTGGAGATACCCGCATGGCGCACCACTCACATTCTTGCTCGTGACCTTTTCCTGTTTGCCTGCTATACGGGAACCGCCTATGCCGATGCGGTGAGCGTTACCCGTGAGAATCTTTACACGGACGACGAGGGAAGCCTCTGGTTGAAGTACCGCCGGAAGAAAAACGAGCTTCGGGCAAGCGTCAAACTGCTTCCCGAAGCACTTGCGCTGATTGAGAAATATCGTGATGACAGCAGACCGACACTTTTCCCGATGGTTCATCACCCCAACATGAAACGACACATGAAAGCCCTTGCCGTCCTTGCCGGAGTGAATGGCAGCTTGTGCTATCATCAGGCAAGACACTCATTCGCTTCCCTGATTACGCTGGAAGCCGGAGTTCCGATAGAAACCATCAGCCGGATGCTGGGACATTCCGACATAACCACCACGCAGGTGTATGCCCGTGTCACTCCGAAAAAGCTGTTTGAGGACATGGACAAGTATATCGAAGCAACCAAGGACTTGAAGCTTGTCCTGTAATCATTAAAATAAGAAACTTAAAACATTACAATTATGCGCAGTACATTTTCCGTATTACCATACATCAACAGGAGTAAAGTAAAGGCTGACGGCACGACCGCCGTCCTTTGCCGCATCACCGTAGACGGCAAGAGCTCCACAATGGCGACAGGCATCTATTGCAGACCCGAAGACTGGAACAGCAAGACAGGCTCAATCCGTACCGTCCGTGAAAACAACCGCTTGCTGGAGTTCCGCAAGTCCGTCGAATGTGCCTATGAGGATTCATTGAAGAAGCAGCACGTAGTGAGTGCTGAGCTGCTCAAAAATACGCTGGCAAAGAAAGCCGTTATTCCGGTCAAACTATTACAGATGGGCGAGATGGAACTTGAAAGGCTACTTGTCCGCTCAAAGGAGATAAATTCCACTTCAACGTACAGAAATTCAAAATACTATCAGAAGTATTTGACGGACTTTCTTGCCTCACAGGGAAAGAGTGATATAAATCTGGCTGAAATCACGGAAGAGTTCGGCAATTCCTATAAAGCTTTCCTGAAACGCTACAAGAATTTCGGACCGTCACAGATGAACAAGTGCCTGTGCTGGCTGAGCAAGTTGGTGTATCTTGCCGTTGATTATGAGATACTCCGTGCCAACCCGTTGGAAGACATGGAATACGAGAAGAAGCCCGCTCCGAGGCATAAGCACATCAGCCGTGCGGAGCTGAAGACCATCCTCGAAACACCGATGCCCGCCCCCTTGCAGGAACTTGGGCGGAGGGCGTTCCTGTTCTCGATTTTTACGGGACTGGCATACGTGGACATCATGCTGCTCCATCCGCACCATATCGGAAAAACTGCCGACGGCAGGCGTTATATCCGTATCAATCGTAAGAAAACCAGCGTGGAGGCATTCATTCCCCTGCATCCGATAGCGGAACAGATACTTGACCTCTACAACACAAAAGACGACACCAAGCCTGTATTTCCGCTTCCGAGCCGTGACGAGATGTGGTTTGAGATACACGAGATGGGAGTTGCCATCGGCAAGGAGGAAAACTTGTCCTATCATCAAGCCAGACACTCCTTCGGGACTTTTTTGATTTCGGAGGGTATCCCCATCGAAAGCATAGCCAAGATGATGGGGCACTCCGGCATAAAGACCACCCAGCGGTACGCAGAAGTCACGGACAAGAAAATTTCAAAGGACATGGACAATCTTATGGCTGTCAGAAGATTATACGGAACAGGCGAATACAGGGAAAACAAGTTGTCAGTAAAAGACTAATGAGTATGGAACGAGGAATCATTACAATCAGTGAAACAGGAGTGATCGCCATGCCGACCGCTCCTGTTTGGATGACACAGCAGGAAATGTCAGACCTGTTTATGGTATTCTGCTGTGACATCCGCAAGGCTATCCGTGATATTTATAAGAATCATGAACTGTTGGAAGAAACAACAATGTGCTACATCAGACAGGAAGACGGGACACGTTATGAAGTGTACAGCCTTGAAATGGTCATAGCTCTTGCGTTCAGACTACGTAGCAGGGAATGTATGGCTTTCAGAATGTTCATTATGGAAAGGCTGTATGCGCCCAATCGGGAAAAGCCCATTCATTTGTTCTTTTCACTGTTCGAAGCCAATCCACGATACAAATGTTAGTGTTGTTTGTATCTATAATGACAATAATGCAAGAAGCCGATGGCTGGGCAGTTTACCTATCGCCATCGGCTTCTGTTTCTATCACACTTTACAAAATTACGTTTCCGTTCGGTATGCATTCCGATACCCACCCATCACCAGCTTTTCGATGTCAGATTCTTTGTAGAGAATCTTACCGCCTAACTGACAGTAAGATACCATCCCGTTGTTGCGGTAGTCCTGCAAAGTACGTCTGCTCACCTTGAGCCATGCCGACACCTCCTTGTCCGTCAGGAAGCGTTCATTACCGAATGAAGCCCTGCTTTTTTCGTTCATGCTTTCAATGCCGTCAAGTATGGTGTCCAATTGCTCCATGAAGCCGACAGCCCATTCATCGTTTGTCATAATCGTTTTGTTCATTTATTACAGTAGATTTAGTGGTACAATAAATTCAATTACATTCAGATGGTCTTTCCCTGACAGGCGGCATCCTTTCGTCTGTCTTCCACAAACCGTACGATACGCAGCACGTCTTCCGGCTTGTAGAAAATTTTATGTCCAATTTGGGAGTAAGCCAGCGTGCCATTGTCGCGAAGCGTCTGCAAGGTTCTCGGACTGATGCGAAGCTGCTGGCAGACATCCTGATTGTCCATCCAGCGGCTGAGCCGTCCTTCCTCCCTTTTGCCGAGGATTTCATTCACCCGGTCGGAGAAGTGGTTAAATTTTCCGACCATTTCTTCAAACACGTCTTTCGAGATAATCACAAATTCATTCATTGCATATACTGTTTTTATTGTTGGTAATCCTGTTTGTCTGCAAAGTAAAGCCAATACCAGCATCGGACAATGGCTTTACTACTGACTGGCAGCTTGTGGCTGCAAGTGGTAGGGATTGGCTTAATTCCATATTCCGCAACAGCCCTTCCGGTTGCCGACTATACAAAGAAAAGCCAAGTCCGGCAGATTTCAACCAATCCGCAGCATCGTGGCAGCATTTGGCACTGGTACGGTAGTCTGTGGCGCATTGCGGATACCATGTACTGCAAGATGATTCTCCAATCAAGACCCTGAGAACATTTTTATTTTCGTATTATCCGTTCAGATTAAGCCCTTAAATATGAAACGGCTATTTTCTACTTCTGTGGCAAATCGGTGAATCATCCACCACTAATCATACATGAAAAATGCAAAATGCCACATTGTTGCCACAGCCAATCCAAGTACTTGACTTCCTGTATTATATCCATTTCCTTTGCTGCCGATAATCGGTCAAATGTGCGCACTACGACCACTATTGTTAAACATTTAATTCAAACAAGTATGAGAAAGAACGTAAGCAACCAGACGATGGATGAAGAGTTGAAAATCTTTTTGGGAACCAAGCCGGAAGTGGAAGAACAGAAGTCCGCCGGTATGCCAGCACAAGAGCACGAGGATGTACAGGCAGGTACGGATGAGAACATGAATGAACAAACAGGTGAAACCGTGCAGGAAAATACGGATGGAAGCCCGCAGGTGATACACCGTGTCAGCGGCAAGCAACGCAGGGCATCGCTGGAGGAATACAAGGCAATGTTCCTCCCGGTACCGTCCATAGAAGACCGGAAGCCCGTGTTCCTCAGTCGCGACACACGCGATGCCCTCGACCGCATCGTCAGCCTGTTCGGCAGTCGCAGGATGAGCGTGTCGGGACTGATGGAGAACATCGCCCGCCACCACCTTGCCACCTACGGGGAGGACATCGAGGCATGGCGTAAACTCTGAGAATTAAGGAGCAGGTTTACGGAGTGTTATTCGGAGTTACTCTGAACTAATCCAACGGAGTTTTGAGGGGAGCAAGTTTGTGTTTCGGGCATACCGAAACCACCTGCTCCCACTCTCAAAAACTCGTGGAAGCCGCATCCCGTTGGTCTAATCAGTATCAACATTATAAACATTAGAATTTGAATCTTACAGATGGAACAGAAACAAAAATTTAATATAAGAAAGAAAGGCGGTCGCCCCAAGAAGGAAGCGGCAGACAAGCTGAAATATCGCCTCACGGTGAAGATGGGGATATCGGACTACTACACCCTGAAAGGCAAGGCTCGGAGCGCAGGCATATCTGCCGGGGAATTCCTGCGCGCGTGTATGAGAAGCTGCCATGTGAAGGAACGGCTTACGCCGGAACACACGAATTATGTCCGCAAGCTGTGCGGTATGGCAAACAACCTGAACCAGCTTGCGCACAAGGCGAATGCCGCAGGCTTCGTCACGGTGAGAATGGAGTGCCGCGTGCTCGTGGCACGTATCGAGGAACTACTAAACCTTATACTCCTATGATAGCCAAAATTGTCAAGGGTAGTAATTTCAGGGGTGTGGTGAACTACATTCTTGACAAGGGAAAGGATGCCAAAATCCTTGTCTGTGACGGCTTGTTTTCCGAAAATAAGGACAAGATAGTCATGAGTTTTGAGGCGCAGTCAGGGATGAATCCGAGGGTGACGAAGCCTGTCGGACATATTGCACTGGCATTCTCCAGAGAGGACAAACACCGCCTTACCGACCAGACAATGGCAGGAATTGCATTGGAATACTTGGAGAGAATGGGTATAAAGGACACACAGGTTCTTGTCGTGCGCCACTTTGACAAGGAGCATCCGCACGTGCATATCGCATTCAACCGCATCGCTAATGACGGCAGGACAATCAGCGACCGGAACGAGCGGATACGCAGCACACGTATCTGCAAGGAACTGACACGGAAGTACGGTCTGTACGTTTCCGAAGGCAAGGAAAAGGTGAAACTGCATCGGCTGAAAGAACCGGACAAGACTAAATACGAACTTTATTTTCTCCTTAAATCGGAAGTTTCAAGATGCGGCAACTGGCGGCAGTTAGCCGTTAATTTGGAAAAACAAGGCGTGGAAATGCAGTTCAAGTACAAAGGCAAGTCGGATGAGGTGCAGGGTGTCGTATTCTCCAAGAACGGCTATTCATTCAGCGGCTCCAAGATAGACAGGCGGTTCAGCTATTCCAAGATAGATGAGGTTCTGAACACCAACAGGCAGAAAGAACAACAAAGAATGATGACGGACAATCGAGTGTCTGAACAGCCGATACCGCAATCTGAAGTGATGGGCAACGATGATTTGTACAGTGGTTCCATCGGCTTGCTCATGCCGAATGCTACAAACGGTCAGGCAGATGAGAACTATTTTGAGAAACAGTTAAAACGTAAGAAAAAGAAACAACGTAAAATCAGTTTATAAACATGGATAATAACGAAGTGTATGCGCTCTTTGAGGACATCAAAAGTGACTTAAAGAGTATAAACAGTAAGTTGGAAAATACTCCAAAAGTAAGCAACAACCAGTCAGACGGACAGCCTCCGGCAATGGATTTGGCTCCCATAAAGGAATTGCTGGATACTTCTGCCAAAGAAAACCAGGAACAGACTAAAGCCATACTGACCAAATTCGGAGAGGCGGAAGTCTACACGTCAAACCGGATTCTGAATCTGTTGCGTGACTTGAAAGAATCGTTTACCCGAAGTGCTAACGGACAGGTGAACGAACCGCAGGAACATAGACACCGCCACAGCTTCGACATCAAGTCAAGCAAAGTGTTTTCCTTTTTGGTCGGCATGGGTGTCGTTTGCGGTCTATCCATCTGGGGCAACATTGAGCTTTGGCAGTCCAAGCGTCAATATGCGGATGATGCGCTGAAGTTCCGTGCCATCCGCTCATGGGGAGGGTGCAGTCCAAAAGAGATTCTTTGGCTGAGCGATGTGTTCGACATCCGACGTAATGAAACAGCCATCGAATGGGTGCGCAGGCAGGCTAACGAGTATGACAGGAGCTTGAAAACCGTTTCCGACAGCCTGATGCAGAATAGTTTGAAGATAAGACAAACGAATAGAAGTAATAAAAAGTAACGTGAATGGCTTCAGTAAAAGTAAAATTCCGTCCTTCTTCCGTAAACGGCAAGGAGGGCACAATATACTATCAAATCATCCAAAATCGTGTAATCCGTCAACTAAAGACGGATTACCGAATCTTTAATTGTGAATGGAATAATAAGGAAGAAAGAATAAGCATCGAAAATAATAAACGTTGTGACTTACTTTTGTCTCTGAAAGAACGAATTGACTTGGATTTGAAGCACTTGAACAGTGTCATTAATCAGTTGGAGAACCGTATGACGAAATATACGGCAGACGATGTGGTATCACTGTTCCAACAACAGACAAGCGAACAATCGCTGTTCAACTTCATGCAAATTGTCATTGCCAGATTGCAGCAGTTGGGCAAGATACGTACCGCAGAGAACTATTCCTGCACGTTGAAAAGTTTTATGCGTTTCAGAGATGATAAGGATGTGCATCTGTGCGAAGTGAATTCAGACTTGATAGAACTCTATGAAGCCTATTTGCAGAAGAATGGAGTAATCAGAAATACGAGTTCATTTTATATGCGTATCCTCCGTGCAGTGTATAACCGTGCGGTGGAAAAAGAATTGGTGAAGCAGTGCAATCCGTTCAAACACGTGTACACAGGAGTAGACAAAACTGTCAAACGTGCCATATCTCTTTCGGACATCAAGCGGATGAAAAACTTGGATTTGTCTTCGCAACCCCATTTGGAATTTGCAAGGGATATGTTCCTGTTCTGCTTCTATACACGTGGAATGTCATTCATTGATATGGCACATCTGAAGAAAAAAGACCTTCAAAACGGTTGCTTGTCATATCACAGACGCAAGACCGGACAGAGGTTGTCCATCAAATGGGAGAAATGTATGCAAGAGATAGTGGACAAGCATCCGGCAGAAAGGTTAAGTCCTTATATGCTCCCTGTATTGAGATATCCGTTCAAAAATACTCATATCCAATATAAAAACGTGATGTCAAATATTAACCGTCATCTGAAAGATGTTGCCAAACAAGCGAATATCGCCATTCCACTGAGTCTGTATTGTGGTCGTCACTCATGGGCAAGCATAGCCAAAAATAAGAATATTCCTGTATCGGTTATCAGCGAAGGAATGGGACATGATTCAGAAATGACCACACAAATTTATTTGGCTTCTTTGGACAATGCAGTAGTAGATAAAGCGAACCATCAAATACTGAAAGAGTTGTAAGATGGAAGTTGTTTAGCAAAAAAGTTTATCTCTTACCAAGAGGGATGTTGATTGTTGCAAATTTAAGCAAATTATTGAAGATAACTGAAATAATCAAGATTTTCTTTGGTCTAACATATCAAAATCATATAAATATGTTTAGTAAAAGACTGACATTTGTGCAATAGATGCTTGAAACACAATATGATTTTCTCAATTCCTCCCTCTTGGTAAGAGGAATACAAAAATATAATTATACAACCATGAATATTAGGCTCAATATACTCTTGGCTGCTTCAGCCATTTTATCCACCACATTATTATTTGGGTGTGGTGGAGACAAGATCATCGTTGGTTCAGATAACAATGTAAATCCGATTAGTGATATAAATCCTACCTTGAATGTGTATATAGAAAATTCTGGTAGCATGGATGGATATATGTGTGACGGATCACAATTAAAGGATGCTGTTTTTGATTATGTCAGCGATTTGAGTGTTTGTTCAGATACTACAAGTCTAAATTATATAAATAATCGGATTATTCCATACAAAGGAAGTCTTGAACAATATATAAAAACGATGACTCCAACAACCTTTCAAAAAGCTGGAGGAAATCATTCAAATTCTGATTTGGGAGAAATGTTAAGTATGATTCTACAGGAGATGACAGACACTTCGGTCAGTATCTTTATTTCAGATTGTATTTTGGATCTTCCAGTATCCAACTCTCAAAAATTTTTAAGCAGGTGTCAAATTTCAATTAAAAATGCAATCAATGAAGGTCGGAATAGAATACCCAATCTTGGTGTGGAAATCATAAAAATGACTTCAGACTTTAACGGTAAATATTATTATCCGAACGGAGGTGTTGAGAAACTCAAAGACGTTAAAAGACCATACTATATTTGGATTTTTGGAAATAACAATATATTGGCAAAGCTGAATTCAGTAGTGCCAGTGAACGAACTGAAAGATTTTGGCTTTGAAGGTATAGTAGCTTACTCTAAAAAAGTGGCGGAACCATATGAAATTAAGAATCGGAGTTTAACAAGTACAACTATAAATCCGACAAAGGGAAATTACAACGCTACTATAAGAGTGAATCTTAGCTCTACACTTCAGCCTGAAACTGTAATACAGGACCTTTCCAACTATACATTTAATAATCAATCACTGGTAATTGAAGACATAAAACCTATTACAGCATCAAACAGTCCATATACGCATTTTATTAATATCGTAATTCCTAAGGGGGTTAATATCGCTGAGGATAACTTGATACTTAAAGCTCCCCGAATGCCTGATTGGGTTATTGAATCCAATGATGACTCAGGAATCGATATTAATGATAACCTGAATAAAACAACAGGTATTAAATATCTTATAGATGGTGTTGCCGATGCTTATAAAAAAGATAAGGTATTAACATCACTTAGATTTACAGTTAAACGGAAATAAATTATGGGTGAATTTTTTGGAAGTATTTATTGCTGGTTTGAGGAGTTTTTTGGAATAGAACTAGCAAATTATCTTTGGGGAGAATCGTCCCCGTTGTCACAGACCAATTCATTTATTGGTGTTGGGTGGAGTATGCTCGGTATAAGTTTTGCGATGGTTCTTATTTATTACTATGTTATCAACCATCCTCAATTGAATCATTGGTGGGGATGGATTATTTTTCTTGTTGTAAACGGCATTATAAACTTTATTGTTGGATGGCAGTGGGTTCTTAAAGACTATTATGACGGTAAAATGATAACGATAGATCCTGCAACCAATCTGCAAGTGCCTTTGAATATAGGAGAATCCGAAATTATATATTTTGGAGTTTCTAATATGTTTATATCGATTATTGCTTTTATAGTCTTCTCTTTCATTTTGAAGTGGTGGAGTACTAATTGTTCACGTGCACCTTTTTAAAATATAGCTATGCCAAAGATATTTGTATTTGGAATTGGAGGAACTGGCTCTAGAGTCTTACGTTCACTCACAATGATGCTTGCAACTGGAGTAAAATTTGGAGCGGATGAAATCGTACCAATAATAATTGACCCGGATGCCGCTAATGCAGACCTTACTCGTACAGTCTCGTTACTAAACAATTATTCAGAAATAAGGGAGAATTTACAGTTCAGTGCTGATAATAAAAATAGATTTTTCCGTACTGAAATTGAACGAATCTTACCTAATTACACTCTACGTATCAACGATACGGATGATAAATCATTTCAGCAATTTATTGAGTATGCATCAATGTCCAAATCCAATAAGGCTTTGACAAAGATGTTGTTCTCTGATAAAAATTTAGAATCATCTATGGAAGTTGGTTTCAAAGGTAATCCGAATATAGGTAGTGTTGTGCTAAATCAGATTGCTCACTCTGACGACTTCTTAGATTTTGCTAACTCATTCAGTGATGGGGATAGGATATTTATTATCAGTTCAATATTTGGAGGTACGGGTGCAAGTGGATTTCCCTTGCTTTTAAAAACATTACGCGAGGGTAAAAACTTTCCTAATTACGACCTTATTAACCATGCTACAATTGGTGCAGTTACAATATTACCATATTTTAAGCTGAAACAAGATGATGAGAGTGAAATCGATTCATCCACTTTTATTTCTAAGACCAAGTCTGCATTAGCTTATTATGAGAATAATATAAGCAAAAACAATACGATAGATGCTTTGTACTATCTTGCCGATGATGTGACGAATACGTATGAAAATCATGAGGGAGGTTCAGCGCAGCAAAATGCCGCCCACCTAATAGAGTTTTTAGGAGCAACTTCTATTGTTGATTTTTCAAATTCAAGATTTGAAACTTCCGCAAATATGGAATTGGGAATAAAGGATGATTCTAGTATAATATCATTCGATTCATTCTATCGTAAAACGCATGAAATGCTTTACTTTCCTTTGGTTCAGTTCACGATGATGTCAAATGCGTTGACATATAAATTGGATTATTATTGTTCAAATAGCTTTAATGCTAATAAAGGTAATTTTGACAATTTATATTCAGGGAATTTTTTTGACCGCCTATCTTCTTTTCTTTTAAAATATCAAGAATGGCTAAAAGAAATGAAAGAGAATAAGCGGTCTCTTGATTTATTCAATCTTGCTTGTAAAGATAAACCATTTGATCTTGTAACAAATGTCAAACCAAAACGTATTTTCAGCAAATTCTCTGATTATAATCTTGTGACAGACAGACTGAACAGCGCAATCAAGAACTGTAAAAGTAAAGGGATTGAAAATAAATTCCTTGAGATGTTTTTTATTGGAACGGAAAAACTGGTATCTGAAAAACTTAGTAATTAAATTCATTATGTCTAAAATATTTCGATTATATAAAGAGGGAACGACTACTTATGAGGATTGGAATAACAGTCCTTCGTTTCCCTACAATTCGGCAAGCCGTGACACAATCGAGGATCCTGATGGAGCATCAGCCCGACATGAGATAACCTCAATTCCGTCACCATTTGCTCGAATAGACTTGATAAAAACAGCCTTTAAGGAAGTTTGCAAACAAGATAGGAAAACGAGAAAGTCCAATCTTGACGGTAACACTATTTTCCATAAAATGGTGTCAGACACGTTGGATGTTGCAGAAATATTTTTCAATATAGATAAGTTCAGAAACAAAGTGGAAGTTATAAAATGGGATCCATCCATTATGTTGAGAGAACTTGACGATTCAGGAATTTCCGGACATCGTTATTTGGCGGATTCATTACGAAAATATATGTCTTCTGATTCCAGAACATACAATTTTGGAGATTTGAAGAATATTTACCTCCTAAATTATCTTCACGGACCTGACGAGTTAAATATAATTGGAGCAACTTCTCCTGCTACATTGTTTTTCAGTAATGCTAATGATTTAGGGTATATCAATGATATTTTCTTTGGGGAAGATAGGCCTTTTGATGGAAAATATCAACCATTGTATAAGAGAGATTTTGAATTTGTGAAATATCTCTTTGCTTTAAGAAAAAGCATACAAAATTTTGCCGGACTGTTTCCTGAAGTTGATATGTATCTAACAAAAACATTTTCAACTATAAATGATATCGAGAGAAAGAATGAGTTGCTTAATATAAGTCCGACTGTTCTTGACAAATTGTCTGCTATATCAGTTGTTGATATTCAACAGAATGACATCGTAGAAGTATTAGGATATACTCTCTACAAGAAAGCATCGCAGCCGGTAATTTCTACTAGTGATTTTTTAATAAGAACAACTAAGGAGACCGCAATCAAGCCATTGATACTCCCTGTAGAAGCAGGGAATAAATATAGCGACCTCCAATATACATCAGGCAAATGGGGCAAATCAAATGCTGCTCCTTATTTTGATGCAGAAACAGATTTATCAAAGAGGACACTTCCTTTTGAGGGTTCACTAAACCCTTATTTGACAATTAGTGATTTTTTGGAGGATACCATCATTCGAGTACCACATATGCTTAATACGGAAAATTATTTTAATGGCAATTTAAAGCTTGATGAAAAGGAACTTGCATATATACTTCCCATTAAACCTTTACTGTTTGAATATTTCACGGTAGAAGAAGTTAGAGGCAATATGCCTGACGGAAAACCAATGCTCGAAATGAATGTTTTGGCAGGAAATTCAGGTGTTAAGGTCGTCCTTCGTATTCCAATACAAGGAACTCGCAATATAGGTTACATAGAATACACGCGCCTTTACTATAATAATAGGGGTGCTGATGTACAGAATAATGAAGGCGGTATGACTGAGTTCAAGTTTACTGGTTTTATTATGCCATTGGTCAAATTCAGCAACGAAGATGATGCCATTTTTAATGTATCTTGTATCCAATCTGTAACAAATAAAATTGAGTTTCAATTCTTTAAAGGCAATGAAAGATTACAGTATAAGAATCGCACTTGTCGTAATGAAGACCAACAAATTATGAATAAGGCAGACAATTACCTGCTTGAAGGAACCAATTTTGACTTTATTCGAGTTCATAATAATCATGGATATGCTGGTATTCTCTTACCTGTTTTTAGACAACAAAGGAATATTGAGCGGTTTGAATTTGCCATTGATTTAGGAACGTCAAATACCCATATTGAATTCCGAAAAGGAAATGAAAAGCCAGAGGTGTTCAATTTAACAACTAAGGACAGACAATTGTGTGAAATGTTCATTCCTACCAAAAATGAGTATGGTTCAATTGAGGATTTAATTGAAGAGACCGAACTTATTGAGAAAGATTTTATACCAAATGAAATCGGACAGTCGGATTATCGTTTTCCTACACGCACGGTTCTTTCATGTGCAAAAACAGTTGATTGGACAAATATCATAGATCCATTTACGCTTGTCAATTTACCATTTACTTATGATAAACGAAGCGAATTACCATACAATAATTTCAAGTACAATATCAAATGGGGCAATGGAGATGAACTATGTGTAATGGAATCCTATGTAAGATGCCTTATGCTTATCATTAGAAATAAAGTTTTACTTAATAATGGAGATTTACAACATACAAAGATAACGTGGTTTTATCCTATTAGTATGGCTCCCAAACGCTTCCGAAGACTCAAATCAACATGGGATGATGCTTATGAAAAGTATTTCGGAAATGGGGTTACGGGATATATGACCGAATCATCTGCTCCTATCCAGTATTTCTTCAAAAGATATTCTACTGCAACAGATTTGGTCAATGTGGACATCGGAGGAGGTACGACTGATATAGCTTTTGCAAAAGATAAAAGTATCAGCCATGTAACATCATTCCGTTTTGCTTCAAACGCCCTCTTTGAAAATTCATTTTCAGAGCTTGACGAGAATAATGGGATTGTTGATTGGCACAAAAATGAAATTCTTAAGCTCCTTGAAGAAAAGAATTTATTGGATTTGATACGTGTGTTTAATAGTCCAAGCAATGTCCATCCTGCGAATATGGCTTCTTTCCTTTTTGGGCTCAAAGACAATACAATTCCTCAAAAAGCAGGTATTAATATCAAGGCAATAGACTTCAATTATTTGCTTCAAGAAGATGAAGACTTTAAGATTGTATTTATCATTTTCTATACTGCCATCATATATCATATTGCCAATATCGTCAAATTACTTGGACTTGATATGCCTCGCCATATATCGTTCAGCGGAAACGGAAGTAAGGTTATTCGTGTAATTACTACGGATACGAAGCTCCTTGCAAATTATACTAAATTGGTGTTTGAAAGAGTTTTAGGAAAGCCATACGGTAAAGAGCTGGATTTATTAGGACTTGAAAAAGATTCCAATCCTAAAGAAGCCACTTGTAAGGGCGGTATCATTGGAACAGGAATAGAAGATAACCGGGATAAAATGATTGTCTTTAAAAGTGACTGCTCCGGATTAGTAACAACAACTGACACTTATGCAACAATTGATAATGGTTATAAAGACCGCATAATTGCTGCAGTTGAGGACTTCTTTGATTTTGTGCTTGTGGATATGAATACCGTATTTAATTTCGACAAGAACTTTGGAGTAAAAACATCTTCAATTCGTATTGCGCAAGAAACAGCCAAAAAGGACTTACGTACATTCCTTGAAAAAGGAATAAGTCAGCGAATGGAAGAAACGGAAGCTAATGACATGATAGAAGAAACTTTCTTCTATTATCCAATAAAGGGAGTTCTTAATGCCATATCGGCTGAAATATACAATGAATTACAACAATCATAAGCGATATCATGAAACATAGTAAATCAATAATATATACATTATTGCTGTCCATGACTTTTTCTCTATATAGCTGCGAGGACGGTTGGTTTGGCAATCAGGAAGACAATACTGAGCAGAGTGAAACATTAGCAGCTAACTCTGCTGGATCAGTTACTAGTTCTGTTAATATTCTGCAAGAAAAGGTTAAAGTCTTGGAGTCGCAATTAGTTGATGTCTCACAAAAAGTTAATAACGTAGAGACCGATATAAAGCTATTTGCAAATGATAAATCCAGTAATACTTTGGGATTCCTTATAGGATATGGACTGGGAGTTATAAGTTTTATTATGGCTATTGTAGCCATGATAAAAGTCGGAAAATATAAGCAGAGATTAGATCGTCACCGTGAGGATATAGATACCCTTAAATCCAAATGTAGTGAATATAAACACTCGGATAATACTCCAAGAGCCAACTATTCATCTTATAGAACTACATCAAATTCAGATTATTCGGCATTAGAAAGAAGAATTCAATCTTTAGAGGAAGAACTGTATAGGATGAAGAGTATGACATCGACTGCCCCAATTATTAACCCCGTTCCAGCATCAGAAGCTCCCACTACCAAAATCCAATCAGTAAAGACAGGGTATTTCGGGACAGTTATCAGCGGAGAAGGCGGTACAGGTTATTTTAAAAAGATGTTGGAATATAAGGATGGAGATGCACGTTTTTTAGTAAAATCCTCAGGGACAACTACCGAATTCGAGCCAATAGCGACATTGCCAATGATTAAATCCAGCGATTATATGGAACTAGCTGTTGAATTTAATGGATGTTCAAAATCAGAAGCAATGAATATGACTCTCGATCGTCCCGGAATAGTAGAACAATTAGGAGACAAATGGATTGTTAAACAGAAAGCATTAGTGACTTTAACAAAATAAAATATGCACGCAATAGTACCAATAATTATTATCCTTATCATTGTCGTACAGTTATTCTTTTTTGTAAAGAATTTCTTGCGGATGCGTCAATTTAGTAATATATTCACAGATACTGCTTCTTGGCGTTTAAGGCGCAACGAAGAAACATCTTTGGTAGATGGAGTCTATGGAAATGGTAATGGAATTTTTACAGCAATAATATCTTCAATCAATAAATACTTGGAAAAGAACTCAGGGTCTGTTATAGATTTTGGACTTTTGAAAGATGCAGTAGATCGTCATTGCGATTCTGTAGAAAATGACATAGCCGTACAGACCCCGATTCCTCTTTATTGGGGCTTGGCTGGCACTATGGCAGGGGTTATTATGGGATTATGGGACTTGTTGCAATCCAATGCAATAATGACTCTTATGAGTAGTAGCGGTGGAGTAATTAATAATGCTTCACAAAATGCAGCTTCTGGTATTAATTCTCTTCTGAGTGGTGTTGCATGGGCGATGTTGGCTTCAATTTGTGGAATACTTCTTACAACAGCCAACTCTTTGCTTTTTAAGAAATGCAAGCTAAAGGAAGAAGATGGCAAAAATTCATTCTTAGCATGGATGCAATCTGAACTTCTTCCAGAATTACCCTCTAACACCTCTGAGGCTCTTAATAATTTGGTTCGGAATCTCAATAAATTTAATAATACGTTTGCACAAAACACATCTAATCTTGGTAATGCTTTGAATGCAGTAAACCAATCGTATGCAATTCAGGCTGACATTATCAAGTCTGTTCATGACATGGATATTATGAAAATGGCAAAAGCTAATGTCCGTGTACTTGAAGAATTACAGCAATGTACAGATAAATTGGAAATGTTTAATCTGTACTTGACTGATATTGAAGGATACACTCAGGCTATTCATCGTTTTGAAACATTATATCAGGAACAAGCAGACAAAGTCCATATTCTTGAAGAAATTAGAGATTTCTTTGGACGGCATAAAGGAGAAATAGCGAAGACAACAGCTGATGCAGACCGTACCCTTCAGGAATCATTACAGAGTATCCGTGAATCTACATCTTCAAATGTTGATGAACTTCATAAATACTTTGTGAATCAAAGTGAGATATTTAAGGATATATTAAAGGCTGAACAAGAGGAGTTTGAACAATTTACATCAGATTTGAAAACTCAATTTGGCATTCAAATGTCCAATATGCCAATAGTTGCAAAACAATTGGAGGAGATTTCTGCTATTCCAGCTCAACTTGACAAACTTATTGAGAAGATAGAACATTCAAATGCCAAGTTGGCAAATGATATATCACAATCAGTAAAACAATCATTGACATCAACCACGCCCAAAGACATATCGGATAATAGAGATAGATATTATGCACAGGATACCATACCTAATTGGATGAAAATATCCGGCTGGATAGCTTTGATAATTATTGCAATTGTAGGTATTATGAACATTGTGTTCATGTTCTTTCCTATAAACAACGTGAATGCTTAATAAGTTTGACTGATATAAAATACAACTTACTGTACTATAATCATGACTCAGAAAAAGGAATCATTTTTTTGGACAAGTTACTCAGATCTCATGACAAGTCTATTCTTTGTCATGCTCGTTCTATTTATTCTTGTTATCGTTCTATTGCACAAACGAATGGAGGCGACTGAAACCCAGCTATTGGAAATAAAGAAAGTAGAACAATCAACCAAGGATTTAAGTCGGGATTATTTTCAGTATCGTCCTGATTATAAAAAGTATGTTCTTACTATACAAGTGCGCTATCCAGCAGGCAAATCAGATTTGAAAGATATGATAACTACCGATAAAGATGCACAATTACGTCAGTTAGCTGCCGCAGGATGTGAGATACGAGACTTTTTGAAGAATCATAATGAAAATCAATATATTCTTATAATAGAAGGGCAAGCGTCTAAAGATAATTTTCTTTACAATTATGAGTTAAGCTATCAACGAGCATTAGGACTAATGCGCTTTTGGATTGAAGATTCAAACATAGCATTTGGAAACAATTGCGAAATACTTATTTCGGGCAGCGGTGACGGCAAACTAGATACTCATTCTATGCGTGAAACGAGCAATGAAAAAGAGAATCAACGTTTTCTTATTCACATTCTACCCAAAAACATTTTTGAACACAATGAAAACAAATAGCATTCTTACAATTTTTCTTTCTGTCAGTTGTTTATGTACTTCTTGTGCCCATAAATCAGGTCATGGAATGAATGAAAATACTAGAGGTACACAGCATTCTAAACAAATAGCTTCTGATAATGAAGTTAGAAACACAGCTGTTTCTATCGTTAGCAACAGAGGAAATAAGAACAAAATCGAAGGATCTAAAGTATTTGCTCAATATAACACAGCTGTGTTTATGGTTTTCACATCAGACGGATACAATATGTACCAAGGTTCTGGATTTTTTATCAATAAGTACGGATTGGCTGTTAGCAATTACCATGTATTCAAAGGTACAGGTATTGGTGAAGAAGGTATCAAACTTGCGGGAGACGATAAAACCTATAAAGTAGCTGAAGTTATTAAAAGCAGTGAGAAAGAGGACTTCATTCTATTCCGAGTGAATGCTTCTAATACAAATTTTATACCCATTGCTAAATATAAGCCCAATGTAGGTGAAAAAGTATATGCAATAGGCAGTCCTCGTGGACTGGAAAATACATTTTCATCTGGAGAGATTTCTCAGTGGCGTGATAAAAATTTAATGCAGATTTCTGCACTTATAGACCATGGTAGTAGTGGTGGAGCACTTATAAATGAATACGGTGAAGTCGTTGGAATAACATCAGGAACATTTGTTGATGGTTCACAAGCAAATTTAAATTATGCCTGGAGTATTGATGTGATAAAGCCATATATAAAAAGCAAATAATAAAATTGCGAATGCGTGTTTTTCCAAAAAGAATGCTATCTTTGCACATGAGAAAAGCGTTCTTTTGATTAGTGCAGAACATTGCAGAATGGAGAAACTCGCTGGTTTCTAAGTCGTTACCAGTTAAACTAACAATCTTTGTAAGTTTCTTGTTTTCAATGGGTAAGAAAGAGTAATATGTCTTCTCATGTGATAGGTCAGCCGTATCTTGAAACCGCACTGCCTGCCAAGTTCCTTCAATATGG
>ENA-OPAR01000475-OPAR01000475.1-human-gut-metagenome-genome-assembly--contig:-NODE-475-length-19107-cov-2.560519_pt1 | contig 19107 bp, 14 predicted proteins | sample MGYA00241061_ERZ501438 | MGnify/ENA primary metagenome ERZ501438 (study PRJEB25962, sample SAMEA2042580) | human gut metagenome | biome: human gut; feature: human-associated habitat; material: faeces...
CCGCCGATGAATGCGACGGGAATGAAAATCGAAGCCAAGACGGCTGTCGTAGCGATGATGGGACCTTGGACTTCTTTCATGGCTGCTTCCGTCGCATCCTTAGCAGACAGTTTATCTTTGGACATATGCTCTTCAACATTTTCAATGACGACGATAGCGTCGTCGACGACCAGGCCGATGGCCAAGACCATGGCGAACAGGGTCAGCGTATTGATGGTGAAATCGAGGATTTTGAAAGAAGCAAAAGTACCGACGATAGAAACGGGAACGGCCAGGACTGGGATAAGCGTCGTCCGCCATTTCTGCAGAAAGACGAAGACGACGAGGATGACCAGGAGCAGCGATTCGACGAAGGTATCTTTGACTTCGTTAATCGAAGCGTTGATGAAATTCGTATTGTCCATGACGATGGTATAATCCAGGTCAGGCGGGAATGTTTCCTTAGCCTGGTCCAGGACCTTCTTGACTTCCGTAATCGTATCTAAGGCATTGGCGTCACTGGAGAGCTGGATACCGAAGCCGATACCGGTCTTCCCGTTGATCTTGGAATTGCTGCTTTCGTTCTGCGTCCCCGTCTGGATGTTGGCTACATCCTTGAGGTAGACGAATTGGCCGTTTGAAGCCGATTTCAAGATAATATTGCCGAATTGTTCCGGCGTCGTCAATTGGCCTTCGACTTTAGCGCTGTATTGCTTTTCCTGTGTGGCCGGAGCCGGCAGGCTGCCGATGGTCCCGGCCGGAGCCGACATATTCTGTTCTTTGATGGCCGAGACGACGTCCGATACGGTCAAGCCGCGTTCGGCCAGCTTTTCCGGATTGAGCCAGACGCGCATGGCATAGCTGGAACCGAAGGTATTGACGTTGCCGACGCCGTCGATGCGCTGGATTTTATCGAGCAAGTAAATATCGGCGTAATTCTTGAGGAAAGCCTGGTTATACGTTCCGTTCGGCGAATAAAGGTTGGCCATGAGGACCATGTCGCCTGACGACCTGCGAACGGTCAGCCCCTGGGTCTGTACGTCGCTGGGCAGGCTGTTTTTGGCCAGATTGGCGTCGTTCTGGACGTTGATGGCATCTGTATTGCCGTCACTGTCCAAGCTGAAAACGACAGACAGGCTATACGAGCCGTCGTTGCTCGACGTCGAGGACATATAAGACATATCGTCGACGCCTTTGAGCTGGTCTTCGATGACTTGGGCGACAGTCTGATTGACGATCGTCGCATTAGCGCCGGTGTACGTCGTACTCAGATTGACTGTCGGCGGCGAAATCTGCGGATATTGGGCAATCGGCAGGGAGAGGAGGGATAAGGCCCCCAAGATGACGATGATAATGGAAATGACGATGGCGAAAATAGGCCGTCGGATAAAGAAACTAGACATGACGCGCCTCCTTATTTAGCCGTAAGCGATACCGATGAGGTAGAAGAAGTATCATTGGCGGTCAAGGATAGACCTAATTCGTCAGCTGTCGTCATGGTGACGTCCAGATCTTGGCCTTCCTTCAAATTACTCAAGCCTTCAACGACGACGACATCATCCTTGTCGAGACCGCTCTTGACGATATAATAGCTCCCGACCTGGTCGCCTAAGGTGACGACGCGGGCGACCGATTTATTATCGGAACCAACGACGATGACGAAAGACTGGTCCAGGACTTGTTGTACCGCACGCTGAGGGACAAGGATGGCATCCTTCAAAGGCTGGCCTTCCATAGTGACGCGGGCGAACATCCCCGGCAGGAGAACGCCATCGGCATTATTGAAGAGGGCCTTGACCGTAATTGTCCCCGTACTGTCCGAGACTTCCCGGTCGAACTGGTATGATGTTGAGATTTCGTCGTATTTCTTGCCGTTGCTCAAGGTCAGGGATGCCGTCGGCGGCGTATGGTCTTCCGGCTCATTGGCATCCTGGGCATTGGCCATGCGGAAGTTCAGGAATTCATTTTCACTGATGGAGAAACTGGACGTAAATAGGGTTGATGGAACCGACCGATACCAGGGCCGTGTTGCCTGCTGTGACATAAGTCCCGCTGGGGACGTCGTCAACAGAGAGTTTGCCGGAAATGGGCGCCCTGATGATGGTGTCGTCTAAGTTTTCCTGGGCCTTCTGCAAGAGTGCATTGGCATCGTCGTAACTCGACCGATTGCTGTCTACCGTCGCCTGCTGGTTGGTCAATGTCTGTTCGGCTACGGCGCCGGAGGCTGCCAGCTGCTGATAGCGGTTCAAGTCGACGAGGGAGTTATTGAGCGTCGTCCGGGCCTTGTCGACATTCGATTTAGCCGAGAGGACTTCCGATTCATACTGGCGGTCGTCGATTTTATACAAGGGCTGGCCCTTTTCGACGGGGGCGCCAGACGTGAAGTATTTCTCCACGATTTCCCCGGAAACGCGAGGCTTGATAGTAACGGCATTGGTCGATTTAATCTGCCCCGAATAATCGTGGCTCACGGCCGTATCCTGCTGGAGGACTTTCATGGCCTTGACCGACACGGCGGCGCTCTTAGTCTGTGTCCTACTTCCGCATCCTGCCGTAATCAGAGACAGGGTCAGCAGCCCGGCCATCACCGTAGCGAGAAATGTTCCTTTTCCATAACGTAGCATATGCATGATTCCTTTCTCTTCAACATATTTTAAATCATATTATAAGTGTATCATGGAAAAGAAAAGGCAACATGCCTAAATGTTAAAAATTAGGTGTCGCCTTTTTTTCGATAAGTTGCTAAATATGTATGTTTTATCATAATTATATGGCACTTGAAAGTGTCATGCGATTTTATTGCCATTGGCTACCAATTTGAAGCGTAGGCCCAGGACTTCGGCAGCCCGCTTGCACATGAGCATGCGCTGGGAAAAGATTTCAAAATAATCAATCATAGAACAAATCGATTCATCGAGCTCGATGTTCAAAGTAATGACTTTCTTGTGCGTATCGACATGGAGTTTCGACGACAGGGCGGCATAATTGATGCGGTCGTGTTTGTCGAAGGTTTCCGGCACGGTGTTGCGGACGCGGTCCCGGCGGACGTCGCTCTTGTCGGCTAGAATCAGGGCGGCCGAAATCGGGTCGAAAGCGATGCCGCTCCGTTCATCGTGCTGGCCGATAGCCGAGATGATGGCGGCAATGTCTTCTGGCGGCGCGCCCCAATCGCGCAGGAACTGGAAGGCCATGAGGGCGCCCGTATGGGCGTGGTCTACGCGGTTGATACTGTTCCCCAGGTCGTACATATAACCGGCGATGCGCACGAGTTCTACCGTGTGGGTATCATAGCCGAGCTTCTTCAAAATTTTGCCGGCCGTCACAGCCACTTTGGCCGTATGCTTTTGTGAATGGTCCGTATACCCCAAGGCGTCGAGGACCCGGTTCCCCTGTTCTAAATAGACATTCAGCTCTTTCGCATGGGCGATATTTTCATACGTCAGTTTCTTCACTCTCTATTATTCCTTTTCTGTGCTAGTCCTCTCAGTATAGCAAAGGAATGTATGAAACGCGTAAATACTGGATAAAAAAATGGTGCAGGATTTTACTGTTTTGTATCGAATTAATAAATAGAGCGGTTCGCAGTGAGTCAAGAGAGTACGGAACAGGAGATGACAGGAATGGATGAATATGAAAAGCTTAAAGAACTCTACGAGCATATGATGGCTGTCCGCAAAGAAAGCCGGCAGCATATCCAGGAGTTATGGGCGGCCCTGGAGGAAGGATTATGGTTCCCGGAACGGCAGCAGCAAGCCGTCCGGGACGATTTGCAAGCACTGAGCCAGGCCCAGGATGCGCTATGTCAGGCCCTGGCACAGGTCCAGATTGCGACGGCCGATAAAGTCGATGAATTAGGGGAACGAATCGAAGCTTGGCATCGGGAACAGGAAAATCGCGAGGCCATGAAAGCCATGGTACATCAATTGGAAGGCATATTCGACGTGGTCTATGTGGGAACTGATGAGTCCATAGCCAGCCAGTTCCGCCAGATGCAGGGCGATGTCAAGGCCTTGTTGGGCCTGTCCCTGACCTTCGACGAACTATCGGCACGGGCAGAACAATATATCCGCTTCCTGGAAGCCGTCCACTTCGACGGCCCCCTCTTGGACCGGGACCTGGCCGATTCCCTGCGCAGCCAGTTCGGCGGCGATATCAGCCTGGCCTGCATCTATCATGATTTCCGCTTGACAGAAGGGCAGTCGGCTGCGGCTCCCGAGGAAACCGCAGCGAAAGTACCGCCTACACCGGCTTTCACTCCGGAACCGGAACCAGCACCCGTACCGATCCTGGAAAAGGCCGATTTGGCGCCGGCTATGCCTGACGGCATGACTTTGGTTCAACAGAAGCCCTTGCGTGCTAAATTGAAAGGGGCTAAATCCTTTACCCATGACATCCAGCAGTTCGCTGAACAGACCGAAGGGATGGCTATCTTCTGGCTCATGGCCCTCTGTTTCCATGATTTTGTCGGGGAAGGGGAAGAAGCCCGGCTGTCGAGGGGCTTGCAGGAACAGCAGAAAAGAATGGGCGCCGATACGTTTGAAAACAGTCTCCAAGCCATCCGCAGCCGCTTCCTGGACTGGGGCCTGGCCGCCAAATATCAGTGGGGAACGCAGCCCTTTTACCGGCTCACGCCAGAGACGTATGACGTCTTGAAGCGCGACAAAGTGCGCAAATATTTCGACATCCCATATTTTACGAGAATGCCGGACTGGACCTGTTTCAGCCGCTTATATGAAATGGAGCGCTTCGTCCTTCAGGTATTGGATCACAGTCCCTATGAAATAGCCTTTTTCAGGGCTCAGCGCCAAGCCTTTTTTGGCTATGTGATTTTTGGGAAGTCCATGGTGGTCGATGATGGAACCTTCCTGCCGGCATACCTCCTCATCAGGCCACCCTTTTCGGAAGCCGAGCTGGAAGCCGATCAGAAAGACTTCCAGTACCTGGCGAAATCGACGGCTGTCAAGCTGCTTCTGACCGATTCCCGGGAATACGCCAAGCCCTGGATGACCCGTTTCGGGACCGAAGATATCTATGTGGCCTTGACCCATCCCGATGAAAAGGGGGATTTTCTCTTTTCGTCAAAAGGCGAAGTCCTGACGGCTGATGACCTCTTTGCCGTAGCTGTGAAGAAAGCCGAAGTGGATATCCCCGATTGCCTGGATATCCGGGAAAAGACGCAGAAAATGCTGTTCCTCAATGAACATGTCGCGGAAGTCCCGGACCTGGATGGGCCAGATGAATCCGATGCACCTGGGGTACCAGAAGAACCGGAAGAAACAGAAAAAACGGAAGAAGCCCAGCCAGAATCGGTACCGTCAGAAGAAGCGGTTCCTGACTCGACGGCTGATGCAGTCACGGATAGGGCCGACGCTTTGCAGTCCTTCTGCCAGCTGCTCCAGAAAGGCCATCGAGCCGAAGGCAGTTTCTGGCTCCATGCCCTGGCCAGCACGGCTGGTCCTGACGAAGAAGCTTGGGACGCTTTGTCTGATGAAATCGCCTATATCCTCGACGATCCGCTGTATGACCCGGCTGCCCATTCCGACGGCTTCGATTTCTGGGATTCCATGATTTCCCTGCCGGCCATCGAAATGGGCCAGTCCCGGGATGTCCTGAATGCTGCCGCCATGGTCCGCGCCTTTTTTGCGCCGGCTGAACCGAAAGGCTACTTACTGAGCAAGACGTGGAGCCGCATCAATGAAGAACCGAATGAAGCCTTTACAGCCATTCCGGTGTTGAAACAATTTGTATCCTTATGCAAGAACTTTGCCGATACCCAAGGTATGTCCTTGGCCTATGGTCTGCAGCAGCACGCATCGGACCGCCAGCCTGTCGATCTCGATGGGGCCCGTCAGGCCGTAGCCGAACAGTACCAGGCCCTGTGCATGGATGAACGGAAACCGTCGCCCCATCCCCGGCTGCGGGGCCTGCGCTCCCAGTTATACGGCGGTCATGGGCAGGTCGTCCCATATTTTAAAGACGTCGACGCCTTCAGCCTTACGGAACTCAGCGATTTCTGCAATACTTTCCTCAACACGCCCTTGACGGCGGATACGCCAGTAAATCGGATTGAAGACCGCCTGGTCAATGAAAATAAGGTAAAAGAATATTTGGACGGCGTCTGGTTCAGCATTCCCGTGGGCGAACGAAAGAACGAACGCTTCCTGGGAAAAGATGCGACGCAGCAAATCAAATTGATCAAGAAATCCGTGCTCATCCTTTGCCGCTATATCCTGGCCAAACAGGCGGCACAGCATGAGCAGAACCAGCATGGCCTTTCACCAGACGTCTTGGCGCAGCAGCGGCAAAAAGGGTTGGATCTGTTACAACAGGCCCAAGCGGAGCTGGCCGGACAGACCGTAGATACCGTGATGGATGAGCTGGCGAAAGCCGTGCTTCAGGCCTTATTGAACGACTTGACCCGGCAGTTCCAGGGCTGTTCCAGCGGCGAACCTTACTATGCCCCTTTACTAAAAGCCAACGCCTTTGAACTGGATTCGGATTATCTGCCCGACTTGACGCCAGACTACGACGGGGAATACCCGCTCGTCCCGCGCTTGCAGCGGTATATCCAGGCACGCTTGTCCCAAACGGCGGACCTTTCCTGGCAGGAAGCATATCATCAGGCCGTCCGTTGTTACAATCTGGGATTGGCCAAAGAAATCGCCGGCCTGGACGATACAGTGAAACGCATCGGCAAATGGGACCTGGTCTTGCAGAACGGGATACAGTACGCCGGAGACGATACGGAAAGTTACCGGAGCGACGTCGAATTAGCCGCTAATTATGGCAAGATCATCGGTAAGGAACGGATGGAACATTATTTTTCCGTAGCCGATACCGCCCGGAGCCACTTCAAAAAGACCCAGAACTTTGCCCTGTATAAGGACTTGCTCCAGAGCTGCCTGAAACACATCGATGAAGAAGCGGAACCGCGCCGTCAGAGCGTGCAGCGCGAATTGGACCAGTTCCGCTCCCAAATCCAGGAGGAAGACTTGTCCTGGCTGGACCCGATTCAGGCCTGGCTCGACCATGGCAACCTGACCATTGTCGAAGACTACCTGCACCGCTGTGCTCACAAGAGCCCTCGTGAAATGAAGCTCATCCTGAATTATCAAGGTGATTTCGGCCTGAAGACGTTCACGCAATTCTTGGAACAGTACCAGGCCGGATTCGATTTGTGCAACAAGAATAAAAAATTATCTCTAAAGAATATTTATGACCAGAAACCGGGAATCCGCAATAAACGGGTCCATGACCGCCTAAACCGCAAGGAAAAGGACGGCCTCGACTTCGTCGAAGCCTGGTCGGCTGAATCCAGCGCCTCCGGCAAATCGATGAAGCCCTTGTTAGAGGGCCTGGGATATGGGAACATCGCCGATATCCAGGTCAGCCGGGCCGAAAAGAATTGTACCTGTTACAGTGTGAAGTTCGAAAAGAATCCGCCCCGGTTCCACCATCCCTTTGCCGTCTTTGGCAGCGGCGCCTACTACAATGGGCTGAATGTCGTCCTCTTCCGGGGCAGCCACACGCCGCAGAGCATCGTCAATGAAATATCCCAGCTCAGTGTAGCCAAAGAAAAGGGGACCCTCTTTTTCCTAGACTCCGCCCTGACCCTTTCGGATCGGCGCGAATTGGCCAGACTCATGAAGACCAACCTGGATATGCAGAACGTCTTGGTCCTGGACCGGGTCCTGGCCCTGTACCTGACGCATTTTGAAAAGAACGACCGCAACGATAAGCTGCTGGCCCTGGCCTTGCCCTTTGCCTATGTCCAGCCCTTCATCAGTGAAGCCCGGATTCCGCCGGAAATGTTCATTGGCCGGTCGGCTGAATTGGCAGCCATCCAGGACATGGCCGGCCCGGTCTTCGTCTATGGCGGCCGGCAGCTGGGCCTCTTGCGGCAGACCCGCTACCTGGTCCACCATCCGGAACAGGGGAACTATGCCATTTACCTCGACATCAAGAACAAAGATGGCGACGCTGTCTTAGGCGATACGTGCGACGAACTCCGGCGGGCAGGCATCCTGAACAAACATGTCCGGACGTGGGATGAACTGGGGCGGAGCTTGAAAGACCTGTGGTCACAAGGAAAGAAAAACATCGACAAGCTCATGATCCTCTATGACGAATCGGACCATTTCCTCGTCGATGCGGCGGCTCAGCAGAACCGTCCTATTGAAGTGCTAAAGGACATCCGCGACTACGTGCCGGGCCATTTCAAATTCATCTTTGCCGGCCTGCACAACGTCATCCGCTTCGACCGGAGACAGTTAGGCGATAATACCGTTTTCGCCCAGTTGGACCACCTGGTCGTCAAGCCCTTCGGCTACCTGGAAGCGAACGAACTCCTCTTAAAACCGCTCAGCTACCTGGGTTTTGAAATCCGCAACCAGGATATCATCAGCACTATCCTGGCCCAGACCAATTACTTCCCGGGACTGATCCAGTATTACGGCAAGAACCTCGTCGAAAGTATCCGCAGCCAATACAAGAACCAGCTCTTCAAGGACTGCAATACGCCGCCTTATCCATTGGATGAAAGCTACTTGAAAGATTTGCTGAAGGACGAAAAATTCCGGCAGAAAATCGATGACCTGTTCATGATTACCCTGGAACTGGATGCGGACAATTACTATGCCATCATCGCCCTCGTCGTCGCCTATCAGTACCAGTATGAACGGCAGCGGGTCGTGCCGGTCACCCTCGACACCATCCGGGATGTGTGCGCCGCTTACGAAGTCCATAAAATCGCCGACATGCGAGATGAACAGCTCCAGGCCCTGATTGATGAAATGACCGATTTGAACATCCTCCATCAGGAAGAAGGCGGGAAGGGCTATGTCTTCAACCGCTACAACTTCTACATGATGATGGGCGATTGGGACGATATCGAAAGGAAGCTGAGAGAATATGGAAACGCGTGAATGGAATGAAGGAGCCGGCGATATCTGGTGGCGTGAAGTCGCCGGACCTCATAAATATGTCAAGGAAATCGCCAGGGCCATCCTGGACCAGCAGTGCCTGGCCATGGATGCCGACTTAGATGATGACGTGTTCACGGAAGCCCTGAAAGACCGCATTTCCAGCTATGACTGTGACTGCCATTACGTGCACATCGCTGCCGATGATTTTGACGATGTCAATGCCTTTACAGCCTTCATCGCCCAGCAATATGCACCCCAGTTTCGCTTCGACCCCTTAGATGAATCGCCGCTGACCAGCCTGATCCGTCAGTCCGGGCTGCAGCATTACGTCTTTTTTATCGATTCCGCTTCCGGTGACTGTCCCTGGCTGGCCCAGGCTGCCGCTGCCGTAGGCCGCTTGGCCGGCCGGGAGGGGAGTGCCTGGGTCTTCCGGGCCCCTTCTCCGGTCCTGGCAGCCTGGGACAAGATGGCCGGTGTACACCTCCTGGACCGCAAGCACTACCTCTATCATTATGATATCCAGTATTTCGCCATGACCTGTCTGCGCGATACAGAACTCAACCTGTGTCAGCAGTACTATGCCGCCGACATCATCGCCAAAATCGCCGGCATGGATGGCCGCCTCTGCCTGGCCCTGGCCCGGCAGGACCTGTACTTCCACCCGGAAACAGTCATACAGGAACAAAAGCTATCGGTCGACCTGGTGCCAATCCTCCTGGAAACACAGATGCAGCACGTCCTGCCCATCCTCGAAGACATCCGCCGTTACCTGGTCCGGAAATACGAAACGATGATACAGCAGATACTGCCCCAGCAGGACGAATACGGAAAAGAACTGAACCGGCCTACGGACCTGGAACTCCGCCACCTGCAGCACTACCTGCGGGGGCAGGGCCTCTTCTTCCAAGAAAAAGACGACGAATGGTTCCAGTGCGCCTATCAGGCACGGAACGACATTTCCCACCTGAACGTGCTGCCGACAGACCAACTGGACAAACTGTTCGCTATTCAGCAAAAAATCCATTGAAAACGTTCGTTCAAGTATAAAAAAGCCGCCAGCTCATGTTAGCTCCCGTTAAGACTAACACGAGCTGGCGACCCTTTCTTGAAGTCTGTCTAAAAACATGATAAACTTATTCTCATGAGATAGTTCGATGTATTCGGTTTTCCTCGCGAAAGCGGGGTGATCGGCATGAGTGTATACGAAGCATTATCCTTGATGATAGCTTTTGCTACGCTTATTGTGCTGGTTATTTCAGCTAGTAAGAAATAATTTGTAAGTTGAAAAAAACCGCATACCTTTGCGGTACACGGCCTTCTTCAAACACCAACATAGAGGAGAGCCGATGTGCTGCCATCGGACTATCTCTGTTTTTATTTTACCATATCGGCCAAATAAAGCAATTAGAAACTATGTTCGATGACGGGGTGAATACCTCGTCGAACATAGTTTCTTTTTTTGCCGGATTTTTACATAATTTCCGTAAATGCCTTTATAAGGAGAATTTAACTATTCCGTGAGTTATTACATGGAGTGCCTGTTTTAATTTCCTTAAATCGGCAAATTTGCAGGAACATTTGTTGCATCTTGTCTTTTCTCATAGTACAATAGTAAACAAAGGAGGTGCCGCATATGTATTTACGAAAACGAGGCAAGAAATGGTATTATACGATTGAAGTCCCGACGGAAGATGGTCAGGGCAGGCTGCGGGAAGAACGCGTCGGCGGTACTTCGTATGCACAGGCCGCTAAAGCCTATCGGCAGGCCATGAAGGCTCTCGATGAAGCAGCGGTTTCGGAAAAGCCAGTCATAAAGATGATGGATTTTTTATTGGAATGGCTGGAAAAAGATGTGCGTATCAATTTAGGACCCAATACGTACGATTCCTATGCGGGAATCATTAAATGGCATATTGGTGCCCGTTTCGGGAATGAAGCTTTGGATGCGCTGACGACGGCGGAAATCCAGGACTGGATCAACAGCTTGAAGCAGGATGGTTATTCCCGCTCGACGGTCAAGTCGATTTTCACGGTCTTCAATGATGCCATGCGCTGGGCCGTTTCCAACCGCCAGTACATCGAAACGAATCCCATGGCCAATGTCAAGATGCCGAAATTTGACGTTCCCCGGAAAAAGCCGGTCATCTTTTCGCATCAGCAGATACAGATTATTTTCCACGCCTTTCCGCTGGGGCATAAATATTACGCTCCCTGCATGATTGCCTATTGTACAGGCCTTCGTGTCGGGGAATGTCTGGCCTTGCAATGGTCTCATATCGACATGGAAAACCGAACGATTTCCGTCGATAGTACCTTATATGATAAAAAAGGCATCCCTGTCTGCAAGGCGACGCCCAAGACCAAGTCATCGGTCCGGACGATTCCCTTTAATGAAACTTTATACAAAGCCCTGGTCCGCCATAAGGCCCAGCAGGCCAAGAACCACCGTCTCTACGGTGACGATTACGTCGAAAGCGATTTTGTCTGTACCCGCGAAGACGGCCGTCCGATGAACAGCAATGATATGCGCTATTTCAATATGTGGTGCAAAAAGGAATTTGGTGGCGGCAGTTTCCATTCTTTCCGCCATACCCATGCCACGATGATGTTAGAAAATAATATCGAGCTCGACTACGTGTCCAAACGGCTAGGTCATTCTTCGATTGCGACGACGGCTAATATTTACGATACCATTACAGATAAGCGTAATCGGGAAGCCATGAAGAAACTCGATTCGATTTTGTAAAATCATGGCGGCAAACGCGGCGGCAAGATATAGAAATTTTAGCTTAAAACCTAAATTTTCCGATAATTAATACTTATCGGAATAATATGCCTCCAAACACAAAAATAATCAGAGAAAGAAGTACCTAAACACCATGTCTCCTCAAATCACTACCTACAGTGGAAAACATTTCGACATTACCCATCCCAATCCCGAGGCTATCTGTATCGAAGACATTGCCCACGCCCTGTCGCTCATCTGTCGGGGCAATGGCCATGTGACGACTTTTTATTCCGTTGGCCAGCATTGCCTGCAATGTGCCAAGGAGGCCCGGGCCAGGAATTTGCCATCTCACCTGGTCCTGGCAGCCCTATTGCACGATGCGACGGAATGTTATATGTCTGACGTACCACGGCCGATGAAGCAGCTCATGCCGATTTACCGTCAGACGGAAGCCAGGCTGCTCGACGTCATTTACGAGAAATTTCTGGGCCAGCCTTTGACAGCAGAAGAAACGCGGCTCCTCAAAGACATTGACAATGCGTTCCTCTGGTATGATCTGACCTATCTCTTGCAGGACAAGCCGGACAGTGCGCAGCCACAGGTGCATTGCCTTCCCAATTATGAACCACGGCCTTTTGCCGACGTCGAAGCTGAATATTTGCAGTGCTATCGAAAGTGTCAGGAGGGGAAATCATGGATATAGCCATTGTGACCGGTGCCTCTTCCGAGTTGGGAAGGGAATACGTGAAATTATTGGATGACGAAGGCTTAGATGAAATCTGGCTCGTCGCCCGGCGCCGTCCGCAGCTGGAAGACCTGGCCGGGGCCTTGAAGACGAAAAGCCGTCTCTATCCGCTGAACCTGACCGAGAACGGTTCCTTTCGGATTTTACAGCAAGCCTTAACCGATAGTAGGGCTATCGTCCGCTATTTGATTCATGCAGCGGGCTTCGGCAAGATGGGTTCCGTCATGACGATTCCGTCAGGCGTTCAGGAAAAGATGGTCGACCTCAATGACCGGGCCGCAATCAGCCTGGTCCAGTTAGTCCTGCCATACTGCAAGGCCGGCAGCCACCTCGTCCAGATTTGTTCGTGTGCCGCTTTCCTGCCTATTCCGGAACTGGCCGTCTATTCGGCGACCAAGGCCTTTCTCCTGCGCTACAGCCGGGCCCTGGCCGCTGAACTGGCCCCACAGGGAATCCTCGTTTCTGCCATCTGCCCGTATTGGGTCAAAGACACGGAATTTATTGCGACGGCCATCCAGACCGATAGGAACCAGCAGTTCCGCCATTATCCCCTGGCAGGGACGAAAGAGACCATTGCCCGCCGATCTTTCCGGGCCGTGAAAAAAGGCCGAGTCGTCATCACACCGGATGTCGTCTCGACCTTGCTTCGCTTTCTGTCGGGGTGGATTCCCCAATCTATTTTGTTATATGGCAGCCGTTGGTTCCGCTGACCTTATAAGCCGATGGATTTTAAGGCCTGGTCCAGGTCACCGATGATGTCGTCCGGATCTTCCAGGCCGATGCTGAAACGGATGAAGCCCTTGCGGAATTTTTCCGGATAGAGATTGATGCGTTCATCGTAACTGGGCTGCGGGAAAATCAGGCTTTCGTCATGGCCGAGGGAGACGGCAAAGGTGACGACTTTCAAGGCCGCGCAGAACCGTTCGACCGCCTTGTCGTCAGCAGCGATGCCAAAAGAAATAACACCGCCAAAACCGTGTTTCATCTGCTTTTTGGCCAATTCGTGGCCAGGGTTGCTGGGCAGGCCGGGATAGGAAACGAACGTGACGTTTTGGCGCTGTTCCAGCCATTCTGCGATTTTTTGCGTCGACGCATTGATGCGTTCCATCCGCAAAGGGAAGGTGACGGCACCGCGGAAGATCTGCCAGGCATTGAAGGGACTGATGACAGAGCCGACATTGACCTGGGCTTCATAGCGGATCCGGTCCATCGTCGCCAAGTCGTTGGAAATGATAGCCCCTCCTTGGGCATCGCCGTGGCCGTTGATATATTTGGTCAGCGATTCGACGACGAAGTCAGCGCCGAAATCCAAGGGATGCTGATTGAGAGGCGATGCAAAGGTATTGTCGACAGACAAGACCGCTCCATTTTCATGAGCGATTTTGGCAATGGCCGCAATGTCCGAAATACCGTCAGTTGGATTGTCCGGCGTTTCGATATGGACCAGGCGCGTCCCTGGCGTAATCGCTTTTTTGACGGCTTCCAGGTCCGTCATATCGACCATGACCGTTTCGACGCCGAATTTCCGGTTGAATAATTCGTGGAACAGGCGATAGACGGCCATATAGCTGACTTTCGGATAGACGACGCGGTCGCCTGTCTTGAGCAGCGTCCAGAACAAAGCGTGAAGGGCGGCGACGCCGCTTCCCAGAACGATGGCGTCATCGGCTCCGTGGAGGGCAGCGACTTTTTCTTCCAGCCAGTGCTGATTTGGGTTGCCATTGCGGGCGTACATCAGCAGATCCGTCGAAGAATAATTGACCTTCGACAGGTCATCGGGCAGCTTGTAGCTATTGGCCATGTGCAGCGGCCGGCGGACGGCTCCTGTTTCCGCATCATAAGCGACGCCCGTATGGACGGCTTGTGTTGAAATATCATACCCCTTGAACTTGTTTTCTTTTTTAGCCATAAAAAATCCCCCTTATGGTGTCAGTAAATAATATACAAGTATATTATAAAGTAAAAGCTTTTTGTTTTTTTTATTTCACTTTTTATTTTTTCAAACTAAAGGAGGAACTCCATGAATATCCAGATTTTTGGCACGAATAAGTGTTTTGATACAAAGAAAGCCATCCGCTATTTCAAAGAACGGAACATCAAAGTCCAATTCGTCGACCTGAAAGAAAAGGGCCTGAGTAAAGGCGAATATACCAAGGTCAAACAAGCCGTCGGCGGCCTCGACGCCATGCTCAACCCGAAATGCAAAGATAAAAACGCGCTGGCCTTGATTCAATATGCCGTCGATGATGAAAAAGATGCTAAAGTTTTGGATAATCAGCAAGTCTTGAAGACGCCCATCGTCCGCAACGGTACTAAGGCTACCATAGGCTACGTACCGGAAATCTGGAAAACGTGGGAATGAGTTCTTGGTTTGACAAAAATCAAACGTTTGAGTATACTTATGGTGCTTAAACGACCGCTGTATTTGACCCGCGACGCCGGCTTCAGCTGTTATTACCTCTCTTTAATCGGTAAACACACTGCGGACATCGGCTTCCCGCGCTTAGGCCAGCCGGAAACGACGGTCCGCGTCCGCACGATGCCCCAGAAATCTGATAAATCGATGAAAGATATTTCCGGCGTCTATAGCGTAACCTGGAAAGACCAGGTCATCGACGGTGTTCCCGTCAGCATCGCTAAAATCAACGACACGTCCTACGTCGCTCATTGGAAAGTGGGAAACTATCAGTTCTCTGCCCAGGCAGCTGGAATGAGTGCCCCGCAGTTCAAAGCCCTCCTGGAAAATAGCCTCGTCGACGACTCGGCCCATTATTTTGTGAAATAGTTGTTAGTGGCTCGTGGTTAGAGGCTCGTGGCTCGTAAATACATAAATTTAATTTCATACGCTTTTTGAAAAGAGGATGTTGCATTAGCGTTTTTGGCTTAATGCAGCATCCTCTTTTGCGAACCACTAATCACTAACCACGAACCACGAATCATCACTTACTCCGTGCGGCTGAAGGGATGATGCCGATGGCGCAGAGAACGGTGAAGACGATGAAGGCCTGCTGGATGTGCTGGGCCAGCCAGGTTGATGTCGCAGCAGCCCCGCTTTGTGACAGGATCAAGGTGATGATGGCCACGCTGAGGACCTGGCCGATGAGGCGGACCGTACTGACGACCGATGAAGCAGCCCCATAATATTTGGGTGCCACGGATCCCATAATCGCGTTATTATTCGGCGCCGTGAACAGGGCAAAACCGATGCCGATGATGACCAGGGCCAGGGCAATGAGCCAGAAGGAAGAAAGAGAGACATTGATTGCCAGACAGGAGAGACCGAAGGTAATCAAAATCATACCGGAAGAAGCCAGGACGGCGGGATTGATACGGTCCGACAGCGCTCCGGTGACAGGGGACAAGAGCGCCATCAGCACCGGTTGGAGCAATAGGACGAGTCCCGTGTCACGGGCATTGAGGCCGGTAATGCGCTGCAAATAAATGGACAAGAGGAAACTGATGCCAAAAGTTGCACAATAGTTGAGCATAGCTGCCAAACTGGAACAGGAAAACACGCGATTGTCGGCAAAAATACGGACGGGCAGGACCGGGCTTTTCCGGTGCCATTCACCATATAAGAACACCAGGAACAGGATGAAGCCGGCGGCCAAGAGATATTTAGCATAGAAAAGACTCGTTACTTCCGATAAGCCAACCATAATGGCAATCATAGCCAGGGCATATAAGAGGCTACCAAACAAATCCAGACTGCCATGAGCATTGACAATCCATTCTTCCTTTTTCATGCTATACAGGGCAATCAGCCAGGCCACGGCACAGATAATGGCGATAAAATAAAAAATCGTCTTCCAGCCCAGGTAATAAGAAAAGAAACCGCCCAGAACCGGACCAAAGGACAGCCCGCAATACACAGCGGCAATGGTAAAGCCCATAGCCCGGCCGCGACGTTCCGGCGGTGTGACCAGGGAGACGATGGCCATGCTGGTGGCAAAAATACTGGCACTGCCCAGGCCTTGCAAGATGCGCAGTAAAAATAAGCCATAGAGGGAAGTCACAAAATACACAGCCAGTGACGAGACACAGAATAAGGATACACCAAACAAGAAGACATGACGCTTGCCAATCCGGTCGGCAATCTTGCTGATTGGCATAATCGTCACCGTCGAAGAAATCAAGAACAACTCAATGACCCAACTAAGCTGGGCATCCGTCGCACCATAAGCCGTACCAATCCCAGGCAAAGCCGTCGTCAAAGCGCTGCTGGTAAAAGGGTTGATAAAAGACACCATCATGACGACAGCTAAAATCGTATTTTCGTAAGACAAAAATCGCTGCATGGCGAATAACCTCCGTAAAAAACAGTAATAAGCAACCCTAATTATACTGCCAAAGAAAGGCCTTCGCAATGAATGTTTTTTTGAACTACTTTTAGAGAAGAAGCCTAATTTCTCTAAAAGTAGTTGATTAGCTCAACTATTAAGATGATACCTGTATAGAAAAAAGAATCATATCCATAGATAACAGATTAGCTCGTAGTAAGGATTCCACACCAAGAACCTGGCAAACTATCATGATAGATTAACATCATTCATCTTGACCTAAGTTAAATATGCTTAAAGACGCATGGCGCCTATATTCAATTCCGCCAGCCTATATGAATCATACAATCTCAAGTATCAGCAAATACAGATACAGGTTTACAAGTCCAGTTATGAAGCAAAAAAATTCCGTCAGCATAATAATTTGGCCATATTAGCAGGGAGAGAATCAAAAATGAGCCAAAATAAAAATAAGTAGATATCATTAATGATAGTGAATTACTAGAAATATAGTGATTTTACAGTCATTAGCAGTACGGGGTGGAGTTAGAAGCATTATTACTTCCGATAACGTTAAATTATCGTAAGTTATTTTAAATGAGAATGGAGGTGCATATTGTAACACTTTCTATCCAGCGATGGTGCTTGGCCTATTTCCGCTCATTTCTTCTTATCATTTCTTCTTAAAATCTTTCTTGACCTTTTGATTCATGGTGACTATAATGAGCATGTGTTTTCAGTTACTTCCATCATTAACCAGAATGGTCAGCTGCTTTTGCAGTTGGCCATTCTGGTTTTATTTGTTTCTATGTTTTTACAAGCTCCAGCCACGGTACATTTCTTCTTCAACCCGTTCCAGTTCATCTTTCTTTTTGCGATGATCTTCATCATCCCACCATGCCTGATATCGGCCGTGAGTATCTTCGACAGCTTTTTCCAGGAAGTGATTGATTTTCCCCAACACTTCCGTTTGGCGCTGCTGATGAACGGCCTCTGTATGCGGCGGATAGTGATTGCCTTCTCCCCGCTTGAGAATTGTCTTCTTGGCACTGCCATAGAGCCGGACGGTGTCTTTAGTCCGGGAAACATCGAGTATTTCTTTTCCATTAGGTCCCATAGTCAGCGTATACACAGACGCCTGGCCTTTTTCGACGGTATCTCCTAAAAGGAGTGCCGTCTTTTTTTGTGGTTCCAATTTCCCTGTCGGTATATCGCTCAGGACCACATAAGCCCGGCCATTATGTGATAGTATCTGGAAGTCTTTCAATGGTTTGCCGCCTTCCAGTTTACTGTGACGCATGACGAGTCTTGGCAGCTGCCGTGAATACAGGATGCGATCCGAGTCCGGAACGTTTTCTTTGAGTTCGCCTGCTTTAGCCAGGTACATCTTTTCTTTGTTTTTAGCTTTGATGACTTCATCGTAGATTTTCTTGGCTTCTTCCTGGTTAGCCTTATTCTGCTGGGCCAGTTCGTCTACGATGCGCTGGATATCATCTTCTTTTTTACGCAGTTCTTTCAGCTCGGTATACTTCTTTTCCCTTGGCTTGAGTGCGTCTAGGATACGTTGATGACGTTTCTTTAGATTATGATAATCTTTACCGATGATACGTTCGATAGCTATGTTTCTAAACAAACGTTCTGGAATGACTTTGGCCTTGACTTCTTTATATTTTGCCAGCTGTTCAGCCTGCCTCTTCGACTGTTCCTTAGCCCGTGCTTTCAGGCCGGCATAGACGTCATTTGCCGTGACAACGATGGGTTTCATGATTGCAGGGCTTCTAGCGAACTCATGATTATGCTGTTTGTGCGTTATCCAATGGATCCTTTACGACTGGCGAATCGTACACAGTAAATTCGTCGCGATTTCCCTCTAAGTCCCAGGCAACAGTACCATTTAATACAGTCATGCACGAGCGAAATGTATTTAAATCCTGTAACTTTGGTCCTATGTCAAGTTTGAGTACAAATTAAATTGAGGTTTCTATCAATCAGTTATCCAGCAATCAAAGCTGCCTTTTTCTTGTAGTTTGCATATAATTTTTCATAGTCATTGGGTGACATATAGTTACAGTGACTGTGAATTCGAACAGTATTATAAAACGTGTTAATGTATTCAAACACCAGCATATAGGCTTGTTGATAATTTTCAATCTTAAATCGATTCAGCCATTCTCGCTTAATCAAGGCATGGAATGATTCTATGCAGGCATTATCCCATGGATAGCCTTTCTTCGAATAGCTGCGGCGCATCTGTGCGGTTTCCTTGATATAGGATTGCGAAAGATATTGACAACCGCGGTCAGTGTGAATTACTAACAGACGGCCTGGATTCCTGGTTTGCTTTGCCGTTTGAAGCATCCTAATAATGCCAGATGCATCCAACTTCCGGGATAAATGTAAGCGCATAATAAATCGGTGTATAGAAAAAACCATGGACCTATGATATTCTTC
>ENA-OPAR01000483-OPAR01000483.1-human-gut-metagenome-genome-assembly--contig:-NODE-483-length-18730-cov-5.126104_pt1 | contig 18730 bp, 13 predicted proteins | sample MGYA00241061_ERZ501438 | MGnify/ENA primary metagenome ERZ501438 (study PRJEB25962, sample SAMEA2042580) | human gut metagenome | biome: human gut; feature: human-associated habitat; material: faeces...
CATCGGCGGGGACATCGCCTGCGATATAGAGCACGATGGTGGTTCCCACCTCCACCATGCTCCCGGCGTCCTCGCTGGCTGACACGACGCAACCCGCCGCCTCAGAGCCGTCGTTGACCACAGTAAAGCAGGTGGCATTCAGACCCTTGGTGGCCAGCTCCTGCACGGCGCTGTCCTGCGTCTGGCCGATGATGTCGGGCATCTCCATCATCTGGGGGCCTCGGCTGACCACGAGGCTGACGGTGTCCCCCTTCTGGATGACCTCGCCCGCCTCCGGCGACTGCCGGATGATGCGGCCCTTCTCCACCGTGTCGCTGTATTCCAGCGTGACGTAGAAGAGATACTCGTCGATATAGCTGTGGTTGTTGCGCACCTCGGCGTCATAGTCGCGGCCCACGAAATTCGGCGTCAGGGTGACGTTTTCGTTCACCGGCTCACTCGCCGCCTCGCTGACGGACTCCGGAGCGATCACTTCCGGCGGCTTCTCGCTCTGACGGCTCAGCAGACCCCAGAGGATCAGCAGGATGAGGACGCTGAGCAGAATGACGATGCCCGCCAGCAGATTTCGAACGCTCAGCAGCTCAGCCTTCGCGGGCGCTTTCGGCTCCTGCGGCGCGGGGGCGGGCGGGTCCAGCGCTTCCATGCTGCGGGACAATTCCTCCGCATACTCCCGCTCCGAGAGGGCGCGGAAAAGCTGCTGCACCGTCTGGATGCGCTCCACCGGCTTGAGCCGGAGTCCCAGATACAGCGTTTCGGAGACGTAAGCCGGCACCGACGGCGTCACCGTGCGGGCCTTGGGGTTGGAGTCGGAGACGAGGCGCTGTGCCGCCGGGACGGGGCTCAGCCCGCAGACCATCCGGTAGAACACCGCCGCGAGGCTGTATTCGTCGGTGTAGCGGCCCTCGAACTCGGCGGTGGAATACTGCTCCGGGGCGGAATAGCCCTCGTACAGCTGCTCGTGGAGGCCGCTGCCCGCCGTGCGCAGCCCCACTGTCGCGTAGCCGGTGAGCCGGGCGCGGCCATTGTCCATGATGCGGATGTTGGCCGGGCAGATGCCCCGGTGTACGAGGCCCACCTGATGCATGGCCTCCACCCCGTTGAACACCGGTTCCAGCATGGCACAAGCCTGCTGGGGCGTCACGGTGCCGTGCTCCTCCAGCCACTTCTGGAGCGGACGGCCGCCGGGGTTCTCCATGACGGCGTAGACCGTGTTGTTCTCTTCGAAGACGTCCAGCACGGCCTCCAGGCCGTTGGCCGGGGTAATGCGCTGGATGAAGCGGTAGAGGTCGGCAAAATCCATCCGGGTGGTCTTGAACAGCACTTCGCTGCCCGGCTTCGGGCGGAGGATGCAGTCCCTCCCCCGCTCTGCCGCCAGCGTCAGGGGCATATACTCCTTGATGGTCACCCGGAAAGGGCCGTTGTTCTCCACGCCCCGGTAGAGGATGCCCTCGCCGTCCACGCTCTGGATGTCGCCCACGGTATACCGGCCTGCCAGCACGGTGCCTGCCGGAAGACTGCCCGACGGGTTGCGCCCTGCAAGTTCCCGGCCGCAGTGGGGACACTGCTCCTCCCCCGCTTCCAGCTTCTGCATACAGTATGGACAAATGCGTCGTTGCTCCATGTCGGCCCCTCCCCGTGATGTTTTGTACTGTTTATTATAGCATAGCCGACGGGAAAATGGTACCCTACCGCCATGAACTTCAGAAGCACGGGATCATTCAGTATATCCACTCTTTTCGTTCATGCACAAGACGATGTATTTTTCAGTTTTCACATTATTTCAAATATTCTTCTGCACTTTTGCAGATCTCTGCTTCGATTTTTTCAGCAGTCTCCTTATTTTCTGCACTAATTGAAATATAGGTCTTGAGCTTCGGCTCGGTGCCGGAGGGGCGTACCACGATGGAGCAGTTGTCTTCCAGCAGGAACTTGAGCACGTCGGATTTCGGCAGGCCATCCAGACCCGGCGCATAGTCCAGCAGTTTGACGACCTTTTTGCCGCCGAACTCCTTGATGCCGCCCCGGAACGCCTGCATGATGCGCTGCATTTCTGCACTCAAATTTGTTCGGAGAAGTTGCTCGACGGTGGCGTATAAAGCTCACTTATTGCCATATGTCGCTACATACCCACTTTTCCGGGCATAAAAAAGAAGCCGCCGATTATTGACTAATCGACGACCTCAAAGTACATCAGAGCGTAAAATATTCACTTTTTTCCTTATAAGTGATTAAGCTCACTTATTTCAGTTTGTAATGATTTTCAGTGATTATAATCACTTATTTTTACCAAATGATAGCATCACCCAAAACTCCGGGTGGCGTAAAAAGCTCACTTTTTCTAAGTGAACAAAATCACTTATTTCCAATAGCCATAAGTGAGCTTAATCACTTATTTTTTACGTTCATAGGTGTAAAAGTGATTTTATTCACTTGTTGAGTAGACTTGTCTGTATAGCCTCCTGCCCACCCGGTCACCTTCCACCTTGCTGCCTTGCAAGCATCCTGGATCCTTACCCGGTTGGCTGCCTTTTGCCGACTTCGCCACACGCCCCTCACACTGCCCCACTGTCGCGTTTTATCAGCGAGGCCGAGGAACTTTCCGCTGCAGATAATTCTTCGCCACACAGGGGCTTTGTCGGGCACGGATTTTCGTCCAGAGCTTTCCCGTTTTCCACCAAAAACGGAGTGTCCAGATCGAAGCTCACAAGCTGCTGTCCGGGGATACTTTTCCCTTCCAATCGATATGTATTGTTCCGCTTCCACCGCATATCCCGGTAGAGCATTTTTACAAGTGCCATACATTTGATCTCACAACTGTTGCTTGCATTCAGCTTCGGCGTTTTATGAGAACCTGCATCTTCAGCCGTGCAGTTCTGGACTGCCACCTGTTTTGATTTCCGATTGTACAAAAAACGATAGTGTGTCGGCCATCCCAGTGCTTCCAGTGTGCTGCGGAAGATGGTGATTCTTCCATCCACAGCGTTAAAGGTCAGGCCCAGCATCCGCTGATTCCATGTTCTTTCATTCACTTCTCTCCCCTCCTTAAAAATGGGCGCACTTCTCCCTTGGTGTCCGAGTGATCTTTTTAATCTTTCCCGGTGTCGGGGACGGGCTTTCCTGTCAGAATTCCCATTGATACATAACCATCTATCTGCTTGATTTCGTTTTCTTTCAAATGTTCTTCTACAGGTACGCCAAAAGTACCTGCAATATCATCCGGGTAAAATCCCTTTCTGCTATCCGCAGGCTTCGTTTCCTGTGTAGCATTCTGGGTTGCTCCTTTTTTCCGTTTCTGGCTTTCATGGAAGATCTCCGGCACAAGCAGATCAAAAACGTACAGAGTTTCACCCTCAAAGGAAATTCTGTAACCCAGCATCTTATATCGGCACTCGCTGTCCCAGCCCATTTCTTTGTAAACCAATTCTGCAAAAGGCTTGCAGGACATCTTCCGACTCTTACGCTTATCCGGTTTGGCAATGCACCAGCGCAGAGCATCCTTGTCATTTTCGTCACAGCCACGCACAACAATGCGCTTCAAATCACTGTTGAACATGACATGTACATAAACTACATCCTCCAGCCCTGTGATGCAGGCTGTGTTGAATGTAATGCTGTCTTTGCGGATCACAATAGCCGGGTCCCGGAGGTGTGCAAACAGCTCTTTTCGCACGACCTGATATCCATCATAGGAAAATGTACTCTCTAATTCTTCCGCTCTCGCATCTCTATCATTTTCTGCCTGTTCTTCCGGAGGCACAATAATTGTATCTTCATTCATCCGTATCTGTCCATCCTTCCATTATCTTTTCCGCTTCATGGAGCAGTGCATTCAAACCATCTGCGGTAAATGTATTCATTTCTTCTATTTCTGTGGCTGGCCGGAGTACATCCCAGTTTCCAGAGTAATGCTCCTGCTGCAAAATACCGACTTGTGCAATACTCGTAATCGGCTGTCCAAAAGTTCCTGCCCATTCTGGTGGGAAAATGTAGATTGTCTGCTTGACTGTCTTGCCTTCCGATTCTTCTTCCTTCGGTGGCAGAACAATCTCCTCAATTTTTACCATCTCCGGTTCATCCAATTCAAAAAGCATCAGCTTATTATCTCTCTGCTCCACAAACTGACCCCGGAAACGGTATTTCAATCCTTCTTCCCATTCCATGATGTCAAAAAGGGTCTTTGCCAAACCACGGCATCCAAGTGTACTGGCACACCACCGACCTTCCTTCAGCTTTCCCCAGTGAATCGCATTCGGATTGCTCTTTTCACACGGCCGGATTGCAACACAGCGATCAACCGAGTTCAGAAGCAGTTCCACATACTCCACATCTTCAAATTTTTTCAGGCAGGCAGTATTGAAACGCAACTTGCCATTGGAGATCGTCATGGCCGGATTCCGCAACGTTGAGAAATACTGCGCCCGTACTACTTCATAGCCAGAAAGATCCAGGCGATTCATAACCTCTGTGGTATCGGCCGGCTTCTCTTGCATCACACTTTCAGATGCCTCCCGATATTCCTCCGCTGAAAAGCCAGTCCAGTCCTTGTCGAAAGGAACATATCCTCGTAGGATTCCATCATTCACGACACTCAAAACTGGCAAAGGACGATTTTTCTTTGCATAACTTCTGGATGCCCGCAGATGATTTGCTGCATTATAGACTTCTCTGGACACGATTGCCTCGTGATGATTCCTTTGCCGGTATTGCGTCCGATCATTATTATTTTTCTTTGATTTATGTGTTAGAAAATTTGGCGTGAAAGTCTTTCTCGCCAGCACATCTCCACAATGGCGTTCATTGGCAATGACACCTGCAAGAGTGCCTGGGTTCCACTCTGTGTTCCCCAATTTTGTCTTCCGACCATATTCTGTCAAAAGCTCTGCAATCTCAGTAAATGAAAATCCATTCAGGTACAGATAGTAAACGACCTTTACCGTCTGAGCCTCCGCTGGATTCACTACAAGATTGCCGTCCTCATCCTGATCATATCCAAGCAGAGCAGGCGTCAGGAACAGTCCGCGGCTGAACCGGCGGTCAATGGACCAGTTCATAATGATTGACTTGGAATGAGATTCTTCTTCGGCAACTGATGCCAAAATCGTCAGGATCATACGACCGTTACTGTCAAGCGTATAAATATTATCCGCTTCAAATTTCACACCTACAGGTGGATCAAGATCTTTCAGTGTTTCAATGACAGAAAGGCAGTCCACAATGTTTCGGGCAAAACGGGCGATGGACTTCGTAAGGACCAGGTCTATCTTTCCTGCTTTGCAATCTTCAATCAACTGCTGCATTCCCTTACGATGCTCCAGCGATGTTCCACTGATGCCTTCATCATCGTAAATTCCAACGAACTCCCATCCCGGCTGTGCCTTTATGTACTCTGTATAATAATTTTTCTGAAGTTCATAAGAAGAAGTCTGCTCATCATTATCAGTAGAAACACGGACATAAGCGGCGACACGCCGAATAGAGGTGCTTTCTCCAAGCCCCTCCACTGCTTTTGCCGGGATAACCTCTAATTCAGAGGTATCCACACCTTTGTATCTGTCTCTTATCCTTTGCTTGCGGTCTACCGCTTCTGCTTCACTTCTTATCATGTACTTCCTCTCATTCTTCCGGCTTTATGCTCCAATACCACTGACGCATCTTCCGATAACTTCGGATGCCGAGTTCTTTCTTTGTATTTTCTGCTGTCCTGCGGCTGATTCCTTCATCGCTCATCCGTATATAAATTTCTCTGGACCTCATGTCTCCTTCAGATAGCAGCTTTTTTATCAGATATGCTGCTTTTTCAGTCTTCGATTCAAAATTTGGTGATTCCGGCTCCGCTGTTGGGTCTGGTGCAATCTCACACTCCAGCCAACGAAATCCGTCTTCTGCAGTTATTGAAAAACGAATCTCTCCATCGGATGGAGCCAGACTGTTTTTTATCTGCCGCACGATACGAATGTCAGCGTCTTTAGGATCTCGTTCCACCTGAAGGACACTTCGTGCCGCTGCCACAACATCGATACTGCCAAGACTCCGGTAAAGTCCCTTTGTTCCCTCTTTTTTATTGAGGTGGCCGATCAGCACAATGGCACAGTCATATACAGATGCCCACATGCCCAGACGCTGCATCAGCTTTCTGGCTCTTCCGGCAATCTGAAGATCAGAATCGCTTCCGAGATACGCCTGTATCGGGTCGATTACTACCAGCCGCGGCCGAAATTCTATGATAGCCTGCCGGATACGTTCATCATCCAGTGTCAGACCACTGTATGTTTCTTCATTAATAAATGCAACATTTCTGCAATCAGCTCCGCATTTTTCCAGTCGGGGCTTTATGGTATCTGAAACACCATCTTCGGAACACTGATAAATGACCCTCTGCGGCATTCCGATGATTTTTCCATCTGGCAGAGTTCCGCCCTTGGACAGTTCTGCTATCAGATTCATCATCATTGTGGACTTGCCGTCACCGGGGTCGCCTTGCAGCAATGTGATTTTTCCAACTGCAATGAACGGATACCACAACCAGCGGACGGCAGTCGCCTGTACATCACTATATAATGTAAGAATTCCTGTTTCTCCTTTGTTCGCCATCATCGTTCCTTTCTGTATGCAGTCTTTCCCTCATTTACATTATAAGGGTTGCATGATGATTTGACCTCCACTTAACAGGTGGAGTGAACTTAAAAATTCCACCTAGCAGGTGGAAAAAGGGGCTAAGACCACACTACTGATAGGAGTGAAGGACTTTGCGGTCTTAGCTGTAGATCGGTTGCTATGTGCATTTTCATGCGGGATAATCGTATTGCCTTATGCGGGATTCATAAGGAGGAACACATGGCAATTGACTATATCGCACTTGGACAGCGTATCGCTGATTTCAGGAGCAAGAAAAATTTATCACAGGAAGAACTTGCTTTCAGCTGCGGAGTTGGAAACAAGCACATTAGCAACATAGAACTCGGAAAGAGCAAACCAAGTTTGGAATCACTCATTCAGATTGCAAACTTTCTGAATGCCTCAGCAGATGATCTTCTTGTAGACAGTTTGGCGCACTCCGCGTCCACTGCCGATTCCGAGATCCACCGTCTGCTTTTAGACTGTAATGCAATTGAGCAGGAGATTCTCACCCGGATGGTAAAGGAGATGAAAGCAATTTTATACGGCTTAGGAGTTTGATTTTATAACTTGTTGATCATATAACAAAAAAGCCCGCATAAGCCACAACTGCACTTTGGAACACACCGAAGTGCTGTCTGTGGTTTATGCGGGTAAGGACAAAAAAGAAGCCCACCAGCGGACCATGTAGGAATCTACACAGTGCGCCAGTGGGCTGGTATGTTTTATACTGCTTCTGCTGGAATTTGGTTCATCTTCTCTTTAAATTCTTCCACAGTCATGTTCAAGTCCTCAGCAGCTTCTTCAAGGGTAATCTTGCCCTTTTTATAATACTTTACTGTCGTTCTAAGGTCGCCAATGTCGATGCCCTCAAGAATACTCTCATTTCTTAAATCTTCCATCTGCTTGCACACTTCGCTCACTCCTTTCGGGTTTTCTTTAAGATACCTGGTCTTCTCTGCCATTAACGGAAAAATCATATCATTAGCCTGCGTACAGTTAAAATCATGCATCAATTTTCCAACATCAGAATCCCCACGATACTCGCCATTCACATATATGATATGCGTTCCATCATTAAATGGCTTTCCAGTTGTGGTAATTATATTCTGTATAGGATATAATGGCTGGTTTTCTCCAAAATAATCGTTTTCTGTTATAAAGATCACATAAGTATCTGGCAGACTGCTGAAATCCTCTCCTGCATCAAGATTTTCAATATCCATCATGCTGGAATGATATCTGGCACGGTGTGGATCTGCTCCGATATCCGCTCTTTGAACTTCAATGTCGTACTTTTTTCCCATTGAATCTGTACCATAAGCGTCCAAAAGAATAGATTTTGCACCTGTCACGCGTTTTAAATCAGCCTGAGTTTCACAAGAAACCAGCTGTAAATCGGTCTTCCCTGTTATAATGCGCAGCACCATTTCCGCTAATGGCACGTTGTTTCTAAAAAGGCAACGCATGAAAGTATCATCAATCGGTCTAAAACCTCGTAAACGTTGAAGGTCTTCTTGATGATGCCTTTTCTTTCGTTCCTCCAGTGTTTCGGTCATCGGTGCCACCTCCTCAAAGTGTTATCAATCGGAGTATACAATACCCCTATTGTATTTTCATGTTACCATAAAGCCATCCGTTTATCAAGCGGTCTTCTGTGAACTTTCCAGTAATTTTCACCGGCTTTTCAGGCACCGATAAGCATCCTCGATAAAACTTATGAACTCCTCGCTGGCACACTCGATCAGGCATTTTCCATCCACGGCTTTCAACTTTTCCATAACCATTTCAGACAGTGCATTCCCACGCCCTCTCATCTTCTGAGTAGCAAACGCCACGGACTCATCGATGAACGCAGCGTACTTTGCACCATCAATATTGCTTTGTACCGGCACGCCTTCGCCACTGTCAAGCCGGATCACTTTTGGCTCATACACAGCCCTCACCTTTCTCAGTGCCTCTGCCGGCTCCATGCTCTGGAGATATAATTTCATAGCACCGGCCGCCACAATCTCATCAGCTGTTGCACCATATTTCTCTGCCAGCATCCCAACTACATCTTTCATTCCAAACACTCCTCGCTATGTGTATTTTCTGTCGTATGTGTATTTCTCGCCACCCACAACATATAACAGGATTCTGCACATAGCAATCCTTACGGGTAAAAAAGGCCAGACAAAAAAAGGCAAAATAGCAGCACAATAAAACATTAAACAAAAAAAGCCCTGCCAGATGCAGCCACAAAAGCCACACCCGGCAGGGTCCTGTCTCCTTCCATCACACCGCTTCTTCCCTCTCGCGCTTCGCTGCAGTTGTCAGGTATCTGCGGTACTGAATGCTGAATCCGTACACCTTATAAGGAGCATCCACATAGACCACATTGCCGTCCATGTCACTCCGCTTATAACCCATGAAGCTGTCGAGCGTTCTGCGGTTGCCTTTTGAGGTCAGTGTCACACCGAAGTTTGTCTTATAGGTTGCCACATCCCCCTGCAGTACCCCGCTCTCAACAAAAGCACAGTAGATGCCTTTTTCAAAGTGGAGCATATCTGGTGCTTCTGCGATCCGCTCAGGAGTCAGCTTGAGCTTTCCGCTGGTGATGGCACGTTTCCGGCCTTCGATGGCATTTCCGTCCACATCCCGAAGCAGGGTTCCCTGTACATCCAGACCGTTGACTCTCAGCGGCATTCCGCCTGCATTGGTATCCGGCAGTTCTTTCAGGCAGGCAAGGAAGTATTCAAAGTTCTTTTTCATGATCGCCAGCACACCCTGTTCCTCCTCGATCGTCTGCCGTTCCTGTTGGAGTGTTTTCAGCCGTTCCTGCAGGTCGTTCACAAGCTCTGTATAAATCTGGGCTTCCGAACCTTCCTCCGTTTCCGTTCCATAGAAACTCACTCCGATGCTTCCCGGTGTCAGTCCGCTCCGGATGTCCAGGTCGATATCGTCAATGGTCACCTCCCCGTTGGAAAGGGCTTCATTCAGTTCCACGTTCTGTTCCAGTGCAGCTTCCCGAAGCGCCGCCACCTGATGGCTGATGGCATCCTGCAGGCGTTCTTCCATCTCCTTGATCTGATTTTCCACCGTTGCCATCCTCTGCACAGAGATGCTGTTGTTATTCGCCAGCCGGACAGCCTGCTCATAGGCATTGTCAAACATCGTCACGATCATGGAAGCATCTTCGTGCTGTTCAAAGTCACGCTTCATGCTGTAGAGCAGTTCCATGAAACTCTGCTCCAGCGCACACTCATGGTAGCGTTCTGAGGGGCAGCGCTTATTTGCCGCTTCCTTTTCCTCATCCGACATGCAGCCTTTCTTACTCCGGCAATACGCTTTCTGGTCGGGAGAACCGGTCTTCGGCGGCTCACCGTCCCGCTCCCCGACCTTACGCTTGCACCGCCAAACGGGATACGAGTAAGTGTATTTTTCCAGATACTCTCCGGTATCCTCACCAGTCGCCTTAAGACTCCGCTCATCGCTGTAACCATTTGCCACACCCGTGTAGGTTGTACGGAAGAATCCCTCCCCGCAGGGCTTTCCGGCATCCGGCCCATTCTCCAGGATCGCACCGCAGCGCAGGTTTCCAAACGGAGAACCCTTAATACTCTTTACCTTTTTCTTGCCGGGGCCTTTCGTCATATCTGCCCTCGGCTTCTCGAACAGCATGGTCTGCACTTTGTCCCAAGTCACACGGTCGATGATGCCCACATGATGGTTCTTCACATAGTACCGGGGTGCTTCGCCCTTGTTGATGCTGGAACGGTGGGTAAGGAAGTCCTTCGTGATGGTCTTCTGCATCTCAATGTCGCCCACATACTTCTCATTCCGCAGGACGATCAGGATCGAGCTGGCACTCCACTTCTTCCCGTTGACCGTGAATTTTTCCATCTGGTTCAGCTCCTGTGCGATCTTATTCGCCGTCTGGCCTTTCACGAAGCGGTCAAAAATGTACCGGATGATCTCTGCCTGCTCCGGCACGATGACCCACTGCTTATTTGCCCCAAGCTCATACCCCAGCATCCGTTTCAGATTGATATGCGGGACACCAGACTGGAACTTCTTCTGAATGCTCCAGCGGATGTTATCGGAAATGGAACGGCTCTCATCCTGTGCCAGTGCAGAAAGGATCGTCAGGATCAGCTCACCTTTGGCATCCAGCGTGTCGATATTCTCTTTCTCGAAATAGATACCCACTGGCGGCTTCAGCTGCCGAAGCTCACGGGTGCAGGTCAGGGAGTCAATGGTGTTTCGTGCGAATCGGGAAATGGACTTTGTAACGATGTAGTCCAGCTTTCCATTCATCGCATCTTTTATCATGCGGTTGAATTCCTCTCGATGCTCCCGGTTGGTGCCAGATTTTGCTTCATCTGCGTAGATGCCGGCAAAGATCCAGCCGGGCTTCCGGGTGATGAGGTCTTTGTAGAATGCTTTCTGTGTCGTGTAGGAAGTCTGCTGGCTCTCATCGCCGGTGGAAACACGGCAGTAAGCCGCCACACGGATGTTGGTTTGGCTTTTCAGCTGCCCGCCGTTCTGTACCGAGCGCACACTGGCGGGGATCACATCCACTTTTTGTCTTGTCATAATCTGCTCCTTTCTTCCAGCCTTGCAACTGGTCTTATCTTACATGCCTCTTCCGCTGGCTGCCGTCGCGCATCGTATGCCCGTCATAATAGCTTGCGGTATTGCGGTAATCTTCAATATTGGAATCCATCTCTACCTCGGTCTTGGTGTCATCGAACCAGTGGACCGTAAACTTCAACGGTGAATGGATCGTGATAGAGAGGAGGAATGCCTTGCAGTGTTCTTCGGTCACTTCATTCAGAAAGGCCACCGTACCATCCCGCCCCGCCGGGAGGTTCTTCATCCACCTGATTGCCTTTTCCCTTCGTTCATAATCGCCCTCCAGTTCTTCCCAGTAGTCTTCCATATAGTCGAGCTGTTCGGTCAGTTTCTGCTCAGTGTCCGTGTCCTTCTGAATATCACACTCCAGTTTCTCAATGAGCTTTTTCTTCTCCTCAATAGAAGCAGGGTCGATCATCTCGTCACCGAGAAGTTCCAGACGGGTCTGCATCACATCCACCTGACTTTTCAGGAGCCGGATCTTCTTACTGGTGCTTTCCACACTGGTGTGTGCGGCCGCTATCTGCTTTTTATAAAAAGCACGGTCGCGTTCCATAAAATCCAGCTTCTGAATGCTCTCCAGCCGTGCAAGCATCTGGCTTACAAAAGAATCTGCTTCCGGGGTGAAGTTGTCATACTGCTCTTTGAACCGGCCGCTCATGATGTCTGCCACAGCCACGTTGTCATGGATGGGCTTAAGCGTCAGCCGGAACCGCTCCAGAACTGCTTTACGGAAGGCTCGGACAACCTGTTCCTCGTATACTTTTTCTGCATGGCAGATACGTTTTCCTGTCGTCCGGCTGCTCGTCGGGCACCGCCAGATGGGATAGTTCCCATTTCCGTTTGTTACATGGAAAAAGCGGCCGCACTCCCCGCAGATTAGTCTTTGGGAAAACGCTCTCGGCTTCTTGCCGGATCTTGTCCTGTTATATAAATCGCTGTTTACTTTTACAACTTCCTGTGCCTTTTCAAACAGGTCCTCGTCAACGATTGCCAGATGATGGTTCCGGACAAAATACTGAGGAACTTCGCCTTTGTTGTCCCGGACTTCATGTGTCAGGTAATCCGATGTGAACTTCTTCTGGATAAGGACTGCACCCATGTACCGCTCGGCACGGACGATCCGCGTGATATTCCCGCCTGTCCATCCATCCAGCAGATCACTGTTTAACTGCCCTTTCTTGGATTTTTTCTTTCTTACTCTCACTGCGTCGGTGACAGGAGCCGGAATCTTGTCCATGTTCAGTCCCCTTGCAATCTCCGTATAGGCTTTCCCTTCCACAACTTCATGGAAAATGCGCCGGACGACCCTGGCTTCTTCCTCAACGATCTCAATATCTTTATACTCATATCCGCTCTCGGAGGTAACCATCTTCCCATTGTAGCGGTATCCGTACATGATCTTGTTTGGAACATCCCCCTTCGGAAAGCGCATCTTCTGCCCCAGCCGGATGTTACTGGAAATGCTGCGGCTTTCTTCCTGTGCAATGGCTGCCAGTGTCGTAAGGATGAAGTCGCTGGTCGGGTCTGCCGTATCCAGATTTTCTTTCTCGAACAGAATCGTTACCCCGCAGTCATGCAGGACATCCAGTGCACTCATAAAGTCAGCCGTGTTTCGGGCAAATCGTGATATGGACTTGCACACAATGCGGTCGATCTTCCCGTCCTTACAATGACGCATCAGTCGGCGGAATCCGGTTCTCTTTTCCTTGGAAGTGCCGGAGATGCCGTAATCGGAGTACACACCGACTGCATTCCATGCCGGATTATTTTCAATCAGCTGGTTAAAGTATTTTTCCTGCGTTTCATAGGAGTTCTCCTGGTCGCTCATGTCCGTAGAAACGCGGATGTAAGCTGCCACATTAAGGGTTCCGGCTTTCTTTTTGGTAGCCCGGAAGGTCGCCGTCGAAACGAACTTGTTATCCTGCGGTTCTTCCGGTGTGAAGAGCTTCGTAAACTCACTCTCCATACTGCTCTGCAGCCGTTCTGCAATGTCCGGCTCTGCCATGACCTTTTTGGCATCCAGAGCTTTCTGGATAAGAGCTGTGATACCGGCGTCCACGATGTCTTTTGATTTTTGGGGTGTCTGTTTTTTATCTGATGCGTTTTTGGGTTTTTGTTGAGTAGACCTGCCCTGGTGCGTATCAGCCAGTGGTAAAAAAGAAGCTGTGGCAGCATCCGTACTTTGACGAACATCTGCCACAGCTTCCACAGGTTTCTTTTTCCCAAGAGCGGCTTCCAGTAAAGCCGAGACATCCGCAGCAGATGCATTTACCCTCTTCTGCTGTTTCTGCCGTACTGTATTCTTCACAGTCTTTTTCTGCAGATTTGCAAGGAAATCCGTACCAGTACTCATAGTTTTCGCTCCTTTCCTGCCCGTTTTCTTCTCTTTGGGCAGTCACATATTCCCTCTGTTTCGTGATATTATCAAGTAATTTCGGCGCAGAAAGACGGAGAATAATCCGGGAGATTATTGTCTTATCTGCACGATATGTACGCCCCGCCCGGTAAGGACGGGGAGTGTTTTTAGATACGGGCCGCAAAGTCAAGTGCGATCCACCCTGCACCGGATTTCAGCTTGCCCCAGCCCTTCGCAGAACCAGCACCGGCAGATTCTGCCACGATAGTAAACACGCCTTTCCCGGTGTAATAACCGGTCTTACCGTAATTCGTGCCCGGTCCCTTGCGGATGTTGAGGTCTTTAATGGATACACGCACAGTATACGGGACTGAAGACTTCGGTTCCGGGTAGACGGCCTTACCCGCTGGGTCAAAAACATAATAGCCCGGATTCTTATCTGCACACTGTTTTGCATAGGTGAGGTCGTGGAACGCACCTTTCTGGGAAGCGGCATTCTGCCAGCTCTTACGGACACGGTACCAGCCGGGAATGGTGGTACTGCCAGAGTCCGCATTGTACTGCGTCAGGTTCCAACGCTCGATGATATTGCAGAGATCCTGCACATAGGCGTGGCTGGTAGCATAACCACCATCCTTGATGATCTGTGCCGCTTTCTTGTAATCAGTGCAGCCTGCCAGACCCTCGTAGCGTTTCCTGCTGCCGTTCATCGCACCGAGCAGATATGCCGCATGGTCGGCAATGGAGTCTTCCACACAGGCGTACTTACGGAAGTCAGCGGTGATCATGACCATCGAACCGTCATCGTTCTGCTCCTGCGTTTTCTTGGTATAGACGGACTTGCCATCCCAACTGCTGCCGCTCCAGCTGTTCCCGGAAAGCGAAGTCTTCATGTCGAAGCAGTTATTGGCATTCTGTGCCAGCTCAGATTTGCCGTAGCCGGATTCCAGAATGAACTGTGCCATCGACACGCAGGCAAGGATGTCCGTGGTTTTCTGGTTCGCAGTAAACAGCGGACCGATCTTTGCCACGGCTTCTGCTTCCGAGAGATTCTTGAGCGAAGAAGCCTGCATGCCGGATGAGGATGAACCGCCCAGTGCTACAGTTACCCTTGCGGCCAGATCACCCAGGCGGGCATACAGCCAGTTTCCAGGGCAGCTTTTGTCGGCAAACCAGCGGTGAACGGTCAGCACCATTTCATCTGCCGCCGGAGCATAGTTGAGTGTCTTATTTTTATCACCCAGCCACAGGAGCTTCTTCTTCCCGTTACGCTTGCAGATATCGATGCAGAGCTTGACGAGAGAGTCATATACGGCACTGTTCATGGCATACGGCTCATTCATGTCGCTGGCGCACTCGATGGTGACAGCCCTCTGGTCATTGGCATTGCTGGACGAACACCAGCTGCGGTTCTTTTCCTCGACACAAAGTGACACCCGCCCATCCGTACCGATGCCGTAGTTGCATGACGACTCGTGCTGGTGAAGCAGCCGCAGATGCTCTCCGCAGAAAGCTGATCGACCACACAATGCGGTGTGATGCGGTCGATGCTGTGTGTCCTCTGCCCGGAATGGTTCGGGGAGAGCTTGGTGTAAACAACGAGTGGACTATTGGTATATCCCATAATGATTTCCTCCTGCTAAAAAAATTGAGGTCCAGATCACTCTGAACCTCGTACTGTGGTTATTCTGTTGTTACGGGATCAGCAGTTTCATGCCGACCCGGATGGCATTGGAAGTCAGACCATTCAGCACACGGATATCTGCACAGCGGCTGCCGCTTCCCAGTTCCTTATCTGCGATTTTCCAGAGATTATCACCGGGAACAACGGTATAGATCCTGCCAGCTGTGAACGCATAGGTGTCCGCACTGTTCAGGACATATGCGACACCGGCCTCTGCTTCGGCACATTTGATCTTCAGCCAGCCATCACAGAACTGCACGACTTCCACAAGGGCATTCTTCTTGTAGACCGCTACGACCTCTGCATCCAGACTCGGCTTTTTGCGGATGTTCATAAGGGTCTTGAGCTTGCCGTAGGCAATGGTCGCCGGAAGCTCCTCCGCAGTCGGGAACTCGTCCTCGTCCACTTCGACCTCCGCTTCTTTCTCCGCCGGGGTATCCTCCACAGGAGTTGTGGTTTCCGGCTCATCTTCCGAGATATCGTCCACGACTGCTTTCTCCTCACTCTCATCTGCACCGGTATCCGGGACAGCCTCTTCCGGATAGATCACGTTACCGTCATTGTCGAACACACGGCTGCCGGGGTTCTCATCACACTTGGCTTTCGCATTCGCCAGCAGACGGTACGCGCCAAACTGGGATGCCTCATCTTCCCAGACTTCACGCACACGGTAATAACCGGTCGTCAGTTTTGCGGGATACTCTTTCTTACTCATAATGCTTTCCTCCTAAAATTGAGGGAGAGGCTGTTACACCTCTCCCCATTGATCACTCGTCCTTATTCTCTCTTTCTTCCTTCAGCTGTGCCAGCATCTCCTTGAGCTTCTCCGGCACGGGAAGACCGATAACGGCTGCGTTTTCGAGGCAGCTCAGGCCTTCATTCGCCAAATAAAAGAACACCACTGCTGTACGGATGGCCGCTCCATTCTGGAGGATCTGTGTGTCGATGATGTTGGCAATACCAACCAGCACAAAGATACACACCTTCTTGGCGATGCCCTTAAAGCCAACTTCAGAAGAAAGCTCATGCTTGATTGCTGCCGCCAGCACCCCGGTGAAGTAGTCACAGACCACAAACACTACAAGTGCATACAGGAAGCCGTCAAACCCGCCAAAGAACCAGCCCAGGAAACCACCCAGGCCTGCGAACATCCATTCAATCTTGTCGATCACATTCTGCATAATCTTGTCCTTTCCTGCCCATTTGGGCATAAAAATAGACGGTCAATGCCGCCTTGTGTATACTCCTTCTATAATGAACACCGTTTCACAGGCATTTGGGAGGTATGTCTGTCAGGGACGGTGGAAATTTATTTGCTGTCTTCCGTCAGCCATGCACGGATCTGGCAGTAATAGCCGTCTGCCCATGCCTGATAGCCTCTTCCGGACGGATGGATGCTGTTGGTCAGCGTCCGGCTGGTTTCCGTGAATCGGTTCGTCACCGGCTTATCCGAATACGGAAATGCCAGACGGCGGTCCGTGCGAAGACCGTGGGCAAAACAGGTCACGTTTTTGCGATACTTGCCAGCATCAAATGCCTTGATCAGTGCAAGGTTCAGCGTGTTGATGCTCATATGGAAGATACCCATGCTGGAACCGCACTGATAAGAATAATCCGAGCCGGGACCACAAAGACCGATACCGATCTTGCAGTTCGGGAAGCCCGTTTCCTTATCCAGCAGCGCATCGATGAACTGCTTCGCCTGATCCACGAACTTCTGCACCTCTGCTTCCGTGCGGTACAGTGTAGTGCCCTGTGACACATCATTGGTGCCAAGTGCGATCAGGAAGTAGTCGATGCCCTCATAGCCGTTGGTCTCGCAGTATCTCTGGAAATCCAGACGGCCTTTGATCTTGTCCCAGAACGCATTCGTTTTGCCGGCGTAATCCGTATCTGCCAGATACCGGGCAAAGGTCCAGCTGCCGCGTCCTTCGTGCTTGCCGCCAGACGGTCCTCTCGTTCCCAGCGGATGGATCACGCAGTCATTATCCTCTGCCAGCAGACGGTACACTTCCGTTGCCACAGAACCATTGTCCACGAGAGAATCTCCACAGATGCAGATATTTTTCGTGAGCTTATCCTTCAGCTTATGGTGGACCCTGACCTGCACAGGTTTGGACGATACCGTATGGCAGTCTTCTTCATCCAAACGGCGGACGGTCAGTGCAAAATCCGTACTGTCCTTCGTCGGCGTGTAGTTCATGCAGTACTCGTTCCGGGTCAGGCTCGGTGCATTCGTGCCTCTGGCGAGCACATACAGATTTTCCTTGCCATCATGCCGGGAAAGACAGTCAAAGAAGATGGAAAGCTGGCGCCCTTCCATGCAGTCCCAGTGGGACGGGGTCACGATGTCATCTTCTACAGCCGGAGTAATAGCTCTCTGCACATAATCCGTGATACGCTTCGGGATAAAAGACGCCTCGTTATCTGCGAACAGATTGCCCGCTTTGTATTCCTTACCGCCCACAATGAACTTCACATCCGGGTGAATGTGCGGATTATATAGCTTGCTCTGATACCAGCTTGCAATATAGAAACCATTCGTGCCCAGCTTGCGGAACAGGCTGGTATCGTACAGGTTGATGGTTCTCGTGCCAGCATCATAAGCAAGGATGCGCATCGGCATACCAAATGTCGAGCTGGGTGTGTTAAATGCCATCTCTACCGGATCGCCTGCCATGATCCACTCATAGTGGAACGTATCCGGAACACCCAGACACTTGGTACTGACCTGGATCGTACCGGCATCCTGGTCAATGGTAATACCGCCGCTTGCCAGATACATATGGCGGGAATCCTTACCGGCAAGATCCGTGCGGAGCTGCTGAAAGCGGTCCTCATACTTCTTTTCGATATAGGAATCACGCCGTTCTTCATCGAAAAGCTCACCAGCCTTATAAGTCGTGCCATCCAGCACAATGCTGAAAGAGGAACCCATGTGCGGATACCAGAAATGGTTTTCATACCATGCAGCGATATAGTAGCCGTTTACTCCCAATGCCCGGAACTGTGCAGTGTTGTAAAGATTGATCTGATCTATGGACGAGTCATAGGCAAGGATCAGCATGTGATGCTTTTCTGCTTCCGTACTATCCAACATCGGTACCGGCTCCTCACTAGCACTGATCCAGTAGTAAGCACCGTTATCGACAACCGCCAGGATACGTTTCGTGACCTGAATGGTGCGGTTGACCGTATCGATCGCAAACTGGCCTGTAGCGAGGAACATCTTTGCTGAACGGTACTTGTGCCAGGTCATCGCAGTATTCGCAATCTTGGCTGGATTGCCATAATCGATTCCGTTGATGACTGTACCGCGGCTCGAAGGAGCTGCGTACACCACATTCCAGTCAAAAAAGACCGCAAACACAAAGCGGCCCTTTGTGAATAGATCGCCCCATCGGAATGTGTGAGGACAGCAGCCGCAGCCCCATCCTGTGGATGACCCGGTTCCA
>ENA-OPAR01000486-OPAR01000486.1-human-gut-metagenome-genome-assembly--contig:-NODE-486-length-18649-cov-13.769872_pt1 | contig 18649 bp, 20 predicted proteins | sample MGYA00241061_ERZ501438 | MGnify/ENA primary metagenome ERZ501438 (study PRJEB25962, sample SAMEA2042580) | human gut metagenome | biome: human gut; feature: human-associated habitat; material: faeces...
AGGCGTTAAGTTAAATTTAATGATCTAGTAGCAACATTTTTCATAAACTTAGCGTTTTATTTTATCTATTTCTTTTAATTCACTTACAATTTTATTCATTTCGCCATCAGAAAATATTGGCACATCATAATTAGCAATTTGTTTGGGACTAATATTTGGTTGTGCACATCCTGATGCCTCTTCTAGTATTTGATTAGATTTACTCATTAGAAAGTATTTAAGGTATTCATTAGAAACGGCACTTCTATTTCTGACAATCCCAACTCGCTGATTAATTGCAAAAGTATTATCTGTATCCATAATACCTATCTTCCCAGTTGTGGCTCCAGACAGTGCTATATATATATCATTTTTTTTCGAATAAAATTTTTCCTTAAAGTTATCTGTAGTAAATAAGCAATTAATTAAATCTATAGATCCATCAGGTAATAAATTACTTATTTTAATTACAGGTACACCGTGTCCTAAATCATTAAATGTTTTAAATGCGTACCCTGAATAAACATTACAAATATCAGACAGTCTCATTCACTCTACAAATGCAGATTTGCATTTAATCATAAAATCAGGATTTATAGGGACCTTCCATTCTCAATTATTCACCCTATTAAGCCACAAACTTTCTATGTGACTCCTTTACATTATTCTGATTAACCATTGCATAATGCATAGTCGTATCTATCTGTGAATGACCTAACAAACTCTGTACCTGTTCAATAGGCATTCCCTTATCTATAGCTCTAGTAGCCACTGTTCTTCTAAACTTATGTGGATGTACTCTATGTATACCTAAACGTCTACCTAAATTCCTTAATCTTATCTCTACGCCACTAATCTGTAACCTATTAAAAGGTTTATCTAAAGAGACGAATAATGCTGGATTATCATCTGTTCGGCTTTTTAGATAATTCTTTAAGTGTATTTTTGTTCTTGCATCAAAGTATACAGGTCTTTCTTTATTCCCCTTACCAAACACAACACATTCTCTATTCTCAAAATCTATATCTTCTATATTGATATTCACTAGTTCCCCTACTCTCATACCAGTAGAAGCCAACAAATCAATAATAGCCAAGTCTCTTAAATTATCACAACTATCTCTTAAACACTCTAAAGACTCATCAGATAAAGTTTCTTTAATCACCTTATCTGTCTTTATCTTATGAATCCTCTTCATAGGACTCTTAAGAATATAGTTTTCTTCCTCTAGCCAAGAGAAGAAACTACTTAGATTTCTTCTAATATTATCAATACTTACCTTAGAACAATTGTTAATCTTCTGATAATCAGTGAGATATGTTCTTAAATGATCTGTAGTCATATGTGTAAAATGTATATCTGTTCTATTCTCCAACATCACTAAAGTAGACTTATAGTATTGAGTTGTTCTTTTTGAACATCCTTCTATCTCTTTAGATGCAATAAACTTGTCTATGAGTTCCATATTAGAATATTCAAAGATTTCCTGAATACTATCTTCTTGCATAATAAAAGTTACGTTATCCAGACAAGACTTTAATGTTCTATGTAACATTTCCATCTGTGCATTGTCTAGATAACGTAACAATTTCTGTTCAATTTCTTTAATAATAGTTTCTTTCATGTTGATAACCTCCGTTACCAACATCATCTACACCCTATTAAACAAATTTATTCAATTATATTAACCAAAGTACTCTTGCATTAAGCTATCAAATAGTTCTTGTGATGCTTCTAATGACTTCTGTATTCGAGACCTTGATTTATCGATTTCTTCTACGAATGACGCGAACTGGTTCTGGAGTTCTAGAGGGGGAACAGGAACTTTAAACTCTCTAAAATCACTCATGGACACTCTAGGCATTTTTGCACCAGCCACTTTTTCTTTAATCATTTCCACAAATTCATTTGATCTCAATAAATAAGCCAAATAGATTCTATTAATTATCTTAGGGTCAGGTCGTAATGGTACTAATTCTGAAGTAGCATACCCTTTGCCATCAGGAATCACAACTTTATTCAAATATGGTCTGAGTTTTGAATAAAGAACATTATTCTCATCAAAAGTACAAACTGAACCACCAATTTCATCTTTACTGACAATATTATAATTTATAATTCTTCCAGTTTGAGATTCAACCATATCAAGATTTAATAACCAAACACTCTCCTCAAATGAACCATCATACTGACATATAGGTGCAACATTGTTCATTTTTTGAACTGGTAAATCTTTACTATTTGATACAGGATCCCCAAACATCTCCACAAATCGGGCTTTGACTAGTTCATCCAACAATTTCAATTGTGTTTTTTGATTTTCAATCAAAATACTTAATCTATCAAACAATTGTACTATGTTCTGTTGCTGTTTTAGAGGTGCTATTGGAACAATAATATTTTTTAATTGAGTTTTATTAAACTTCATCATTGAAGTGCCTGAAGATATGTTTTTCAATGTTCTTTGACCTAATGGAGATAAGAAAAAATAATATAAGTATTTAATTAACTTTTTATCACTCATTTTCACCATAACTGTATTTGATGCTAAAGTCATAGGAACACCAAGGTTAGGTACAATAAAAACTTTACCAATTGATCCTATATTACTTAATATTAGCTCTCCACCAAATAAATTTGAATTACTCAAAAAAGTATATCCATGTTCATCAGTATAAGTAAGATTTTTTGAAAAATTATTAGAAAAATCTGCTGTCTTAACCATAATTGCATAATTAGGTTCATTCGTTATTAATACATTTTCTTTCAAAGATGCAAAACTACCACTGGCTACATAATCAGTTATCTTAAAAGCATAATCTCCCAATCTAATCCATTCCCAGCCATCAGGCAATGAATAAGGAATCTCATTTTTATGTATATCATCTAATTTTTTTTCTTTTTTTAGTACACCTAATTCTATTGCTTCTTGCTTGTCACTCTGTATTTTAGATATTAATGATCTAACATCGATTAATTCTTCCACCCTAACTCTACAAATGCAGATTTATCACCCACATTTAGCTCCTTTCTAGTCCTTCAATAAAGACTTTAATTCCTCAATACTCTCTTCTATCTCTTTATTAAGTGCTTCAATATCACCTAATATCTCATGAGTAGGACGATACTCAACCTTCTCATAAACAATCTCTTTATACTTATTAATAGAAAGATCATAATCATTCTCTGCAATCTCTTCCTTAGGTACAAAGAAACTCTGTTCAGTTCTCTTTCTATCCTTTTCTTCATCTAAATGTTCATATCTATGAATAATATCAGGAATATCATTCTCTTCTACTGCTGAACGTTTATCATCTAATGAATAACCATCAGCTTTCATATCATAGAACCAGACATTATCAGTACCACCTGTAGTTGTCTTAGTAAATACTAATATAGCTGTAGATACGCCTGCATATGGTTTAAATACACCACTAGGCATAGAAATTACTGCATGTAACTGGTTATTCTCTACTAGTTCTTTTCTAATACTCTTATGCGCTTTACTAGAACCAAATAATACACCATCAGGTACGATACATGCACATCTACCACCAACCTGTAATGAACGTAAGAATAACGCAATAAATAATAATTCTGTCTTCTTAGTCTTACATACAGATAATAAGTTTTCTGCAACTACCTCATAGTCTAATGACCCCTTGAATGGGGGATTTGCAAGGATTAAAGAGTACTTATTTTCATCAATATTCTGCTGTGAAAGACTATCTCTATATTCTATTTGCGGATTATCTACATTATGAGAAATAAGGTTCATCGCCCCAATTCTGAGCATTGTAGAATCCATATCAAAACCATTAAACATCTTATTATTAAAATGTTCATTTAGTTTTTCATCTAAGAATAGTTCTTGATGTTTTTCTCTTAAGTATTCTTCAGCACCAATAAGGAACCCTGCAGTCCCCATTGCTGGATCACATATTGTATCTGTAGGTACAGGTTTTACAAGATTCACCATCATATTAATGATATGTCTAGGTGTTCTAAACTGTCCATTTGTACCAGAAGTTGCAAGTTTATTTAATAAGTATTCATATAAATCACCTTTTACATCTGCTTCTTCTGTATTTAATCCTTCTATTCCTGTAACTACTTTCTGTAGTAGATTTGGTGTAGGAATCTTAAAAATGGCATCTCTCATAAATCTTGCATATGAAGATTCACCATCACCTTTTAAATTCTTAATGAATGGGAATAATTCATCATTCATGATTTGATACATCTTATCAGCACTACCAATGTCTTTAAAATGATGCCATCTCAAATATGGTTTATCTTTAGGAAATAGACCTTCATATTCCATCCCAAATAGTTCAGCATCTGCTTCATTCTTTGTTTCTACTTCATCTAATTGTTTAATAAACATAAGATAAGTGAATTGTTCAATGACATCTAAAGGGTTAGTAATACCTCCTGTCCAAAACGACTCCCATATCTTATCTACTTTACTTTTTAATTCTCCTGTTATCATATGTTTCCCTTCTTTTCATAATAATCATATTCTATGATAGTATATATTCACTTATTTTCATAGTACAAAAAATACCACAGTACATTTTTCATATGGCATATTAGTGTTGGTAAATGAATTAGCGAAATATAATTTCATAGTTTAATTTCTAATCTAGTTTCCATTTATAATCAGGATTGTCCTTTATTTTCTGCTGATAATCTTTGTGATAATCATTTAAGCAAAGTGGATTAGCACATCCCACCCATTTATTTGGCTCTGATTCCATTAATTCATCATCTTCCCACCCACAATAAGAGCATATATCATGAGAATCTGTATCTTCAAATTCATATTTCCCACATACCGGACACATATGCGGAGTTACTGTATAATTATCTTCTGCATAATCATATTCTGGATTTTCATCAATTCTAGATTGAAACCATTTTTTATAATCATTTACAGATAATTCGTTGGTTAGATTTGGCACATCTGGATGTTCAAATTGATATAAATCATATTTCCATCCACAGTGTGAACAATAATCATCTTCTTTTCCTTCATATTCAGGGTCTTCTTTTTCCAAATCTGTATCATCTGAAAAATAATATTGATGACAAATTGGGCAATCCATTGGCTTGAAATTTTTTATTGTCATATTACATTTCTCCTTTCATTTTTAAGCTTTATAGTTTTTTACCTTTAGGTGCCATCAACTCCTATAAAAAGTTTTACAACCCAAGAATTATTGATTCACTTTTAAAAAATGGATCCACTGCGGATCCATTTTCTTATAGTTTCTTTAATGTTTCTTCTACATCATCTAGAATCTGACTGAACTTAGTTAAAGCTCTAGATACAGGTTCTGGTGTACTAAAATCTACACCTGCATGCTTTAATTCATCTAATGGATAAGCACTACCACCCATTGATAAGAATTCTAAGTATTTCTTTACAGCACCTTCTTCATTATTAAGAATTGCTTCACTTAAAGCAACTGCTGCACAATAACTTGTTGCATACTTATATACATAGAATGGTCTATAGAAATGAGGAATTCTAGCCCATTCATACTGTACTTCATCATCAATGACTAGATCTTCACCAAAATAATCTTTAATCAAATTCTTATATAATGTATTCATGCTTGCTGCAGTGATGGCTTCTCCTCTTTCAGCCATGGCATGAGCATCTCTTTCAAATTCTGCAAACATTGTCTGACGATAAACTGTTCCCTTGAAACCTTCTAGATAGTGGTTTAATAAAGCCAAACGTTCTTTAGGTTCAGTTGTCTTCTGTAATAACTGTTCTACAAGTAAGTTTTCATTGACTGTAGAAGCGACTTCAGCCACAAAGAGTGTATAGTCTGCATTCTGTGGTGTCTGTGTATGGTTAGAAAGCCATGTATGCTGTGAATGACCCATTTCATGGGCAATTGTACTGACACTATCTAATGTGCCTGTAAAGCTTGTTAGAATGTATGGATTAGAGTCATAAGTACCACTAGAGAAAGCACCACCACGTTTACCATTATTAGGATAAACATCAATCCATCTATCTTTATAAGCCTGTTTTACTCTATTGACATAGTCTTCACCAAGTGGTGTGACTGCATCTAATACCATCTGCTGTGCTTCTTCATAAGTATATGACTTAGAAGAACCTGCAATTAATGGTGTATAGACATCATAATAGTGGAGTTCATCTAAACCAAGCATCTGCTTTCTTAAACGTACATAACGATACATTTCAGGCATGAACTTTCTTACTGTATCTACTAAACTATCATACACTACACCAGGTACATGTTCATAAGCCATGCTCATTGCGCGTGAAGACTCATAATGTCTCACCTGTGCTTCTGCCACTGCTTCTTTAATACATGCATTATATGTAGAGGCAAAGGTATTAATATGTTCCTTAAATCCTTTATAGAAAGATTTAAAGGCATTTAATCTAAGTGTACGGTCTTCACTCATCTGTAAAAGAATATAGTTAGACTGGTTGAGTTCATGGACTTCTCCATTTGAATCAGTCACTGGTTCAAATGTCATATCAGCATCCTGTAAGCTTTCAGAAATCTTACTAGGAGCCCCTAATGTTTCTGTAAAGGCGGCAAGAAGTGCTTCTTCTTTTGCACTTAATACATGAGGTTTCTGATCTAATAACTTCTGCATATTGAATGCATAAGGCTTTAAGTCTTCTGAATGTACAATTGATTCTAAAACATCTTCATCAAGTGATAGGATTTCTGGTTCAGCAAAGCTGATTGCTGTTGCGTAAGCTGTATAGACCTGATACGCTTTTGCTTCCATTGCCTGTGCGTCACTATCTCTTGTATCTTCACAATTTCTAAGTGATGCATAACAATAGAAATCAGATAATTTTCTACCTAAATGTGTATCAAAATCAAAGAATTCTCTGATTGTTTTCGCATTATTGAGTTTACCTTGATATTCAGGTAGTTTCTTAATCATTTCATTAAGTTCAGGTAATGCGTTATTCCATTCTTCATCATTTTTAAAAAGTGTTGAGAGGTCCCACATATATTGTGGATCCATATCTTTACGTTCTTTCATTGTTTCCTCCATAATACTGCTCCTTTCAATGAGTTAGTTATAGTATACCACTCATTTGTGTTTCATACACAAAAAAAGATGATTCCAAAGGAATCATCTCTTAAATAATTAGTCGTTTAAAGCTTCGATCATAGCTACGTATGATTCAACCTGTAATGATGCTCCACCAACTAAAGCACCATCGATGTTTGGCTGTTCAAGTAAAGCTTTTAATGTAGCAGGCTTTACAGATCCTCCGTACTGAATTCTTACTTTTTCAGCAACGTCCTGACCATAAAGTTCAGCAACTACACCTCTAATGTAACCACAAACGTCTTCTGCGATTTCATTAGTTGCAGTCTTACCAGTTCCGATAGCCCAGATTGGTTCATAAGCGATAACTACTCTTTCAGCAGCTTCAGCTGTAACATCCTTGAATGCAGCAACAACCTGAGTCTTAACTACATCATGAGTCTTTCCAGCTTCATATTCTTCTAAAGATTCACCAACACAAACGATTGGAGTCATACCGTTGTTTAATACCTGAAGCATCTTTAAGTTAACAGTTTCATTAGTTTCACCGAAGTACTGTCTTCTTTCAGAATGTCCTAAGATAACCCATTCAACACCGATTTCTTTTAACATTCCAACGCTTACTTCACCAGTATAAGCACCACTGTCTTTGAAATGGCAGTTTTCAGCAGCAACGATTAAGTTCTTTGCGCCTTCTTTAGCAGTTGCTAAATCTAAGAAAGGAGTAGCAATACCCCAATCAGCTTTATCAGTTACTTTACCATCAACAGCAGCAACAAATTCCTTTGTTTCTGCGATGCCATGGTTCATTTTCCAGTTTCCTACAATAATTGGTTTTCTCATTTTAAATTATATCTCCTCGAAAAATTATTTATCGTTGATAGCAGCGATACCTGGTAATACTTTACCTTCCATATATTCTAATGATGCTCCTCCACCAGTAGAAATATGAGATACCTTATCAGCGAATCCTAACTGCTTAACAGCAGCTGCAGAGTCACCACCACCGATGATAGTGTTAGCACCCTTAAGGTTAGCTAACATGCTACATACAGCTTTAGTACCTTCTGCGAACTTAGGCATTTCGAATACACCCATAGGGCCATTCCAGATAACTGTCTTAGCACCTTCAAGTTCTTTAGCGAATAATTCAACAGTCTTAGGACCAATATCAAGACCCATGTATCCTTCTGGTACATCTTCACCAACAACCTTGATATCACCATCTTCACCGAACTTACTGCTTACTACAGAGTCGATTGGAAGGATTAACTTATCTCCACCCTTTTCGATGAATGACTTAGCTAATTCTACCTTATCTTCTTCAACTAATGAAGAACCAACTGTATGTCCCTGAGCTTTAGCGAAAGTATAGCACATACCACCACCGATAATGATCTTATCAGCAACGTTTAATAAGTTTTCAATTACACCGATCTTAGAAGATACTTTAGAACCACCTAAGATAGCTACTAAAGGTCTTTCTGGATCAGATACTGCCTTACCAATATAAGCAATTTCCTTTTCTACTAAGAAACCTGCAACTGCTGGTAAGTGAGAAGCGATTCCTACAGTTGAAGCATGAGCTCTATGAACTGAACCGAATGCATCTTCTACGAATACATCACCAAGTGATGCCCAGTAAGCACCTAATTCAGGATCGTTCTTAGTTTCACCAGCTTCATAACGAGTGTTCTGAACTAAGATAACCTGTCCGTTTTCAGCGTTCTTAACTGCTTCTTCAAGTTCAGCACCGCGAGTAGCGTTTACGAACTTAACATCTCTTCCTAATAATTCAGCAAGTTTAGGAGCAACAACAGCCATATCGTTCTTAGCTTTGTCTTCTTCCTTCTTGATCTTACCTAAGTGAGAGAAAAGTACAACAGCCTTTGGGTTGTGATCTAATAAGTAGTTGATTGTTGGTAATGCAGCAACAACTCTGTTATCGTCTGTAATTTCTCCTGTGTTTTTGTCTCTTGGTACATTGAAATCTACACGTACAAGAACTGTCTTGCCTGCGACATCAATATCTCTAATTGTTAATTTATCCATTAATTATCATCCTCCTACGACGAATTATAGCACAATTAAATATTTATATACAATCAAAAATACTATTCTTACCAATTATCTGTTTACAGATGAAGCAATTTTATGGTATGTCCATCTTTTTCCTCTAATGGCAACGCTTAACGTCATGATATTTTCAGGTAAAGCCATACCACACCATCCAGCATCACCGATATGCTGAATGTCTACACCACATCTTTTATTCACAATCGCGATTTCTCTGACTGTTTCAGTATCTGCACCTTCCTGGCTTGTACCGATTGCAGATAGTGCTAAAGCGTTATGTGCATGAATATATTCACATGCTTTAGTCACTGTTGCTTCAGATAATCCTGGTACTGTATTTACAGCTGGCATTAAGATCACATCAGCACCTGCATCAATGAATTCCTTAATAGCTTCTAAATCTACAACTGGTTCATTAACACCTGCACCATGCATCTTACCAGCAATAATTAAGCCCTTAAAATATTTCTTAGCTTCTTTAATTGCAACTGCAATTGAATGATTAGATACACCAACACCTGGGTTACCTGTTAAACAGATGAAGTTGAATCCTAATTCCTGTGCTTTCTTAAATGTTTCTGCAGTTGCCTGTCTACCAGATGCAATTGTCTGTCTTTCTTCAAGCATATCAGCATCTAAGTCTACTGGTTCAAGGTTACATCCTACTGGTCTACCAATTAATTCCTGTAACTTCTTAACTGGTTCATCACATTCTGGTAAACCATTGATCACTGGATTATTGCAATCAAATACGTTTAAAAGAACCATATCACTACCAAAAGAAACAGCGAGTTCCGCATTCGTTAAGTCTCCTAATAATGGTGGAATAGCCACTACTGTTTCAGTCATGACAGTTCTTCCTTCACATGCAAGAATAGACTGTTTTAATTCTTCTCCATTCATTGCAAGCATTTCACTTGTTGTACAATTCAATAATCTTTTCATATTTTATTCCTCCGTAATTGCTTACATTATACTACATCTAAACGGAGAATTCTTCTATATAATATTTAATTTTTGTAGGGCTTTGAAAATGCCATCTTGATTATTGGTACTTGTTACGTCTTTTGCGATATTTTTAATATCATCAGGCGCATTTCCCATCGCAATACCCATTCCTACACTCTCTAACATCTCTTTATCATTATAGTTATCACCAAAAGCGACAATATCCTGTTTATTAATAGAATAATAATCACATAGATGATTAATGGCATCTGCTTTAGTGACTCCTTCATTCATGATTTCTATTAAGATATCTGAAGAACAGGCAATAGAACAATGAGGAAATCTTTCTTTTAAGCTTCTTTCTATCTCTTTTGTATAAAGAGGATTACACATACATAATAACTTATGTATTTTTCTAGAAGGATCTAAAGAAGAAAGTGTACCTTTCTGTGCTTCTGCTTTTACTATACGTTCTTCTCTTAGTACACGAGGATCTTCTTTATCCTCTACTAACCAATCATGTAATGCATAAATATTAATAGTACAATCAAATTTCTTTTCTTTAATAAAAGTAATGACTTCCTCTGTCTGTTTAAAGTTCATCCCATTTTCATATAATACCTGTCCCTTTTCATCTAAGATGAGTCCTCCACTAAAACAGATCATTGGACAAACAATATCATTTTCTTTCAGTATTGGATATATACCTTCTGGACTTCTTGCAGAGACAGGTAAGAAAGGAATATCTAAAGATTTAATAGCGTCTCTTGTTTTAGGACTCATATGATGGTCATCTGTAAGTAATGTACCATCAATATCACTTAATATACATTGATACATATTGTTACCTCCAAAAAAATGAGCATCACAATCAGTGATGCTCATATAATTAAATTTATAAGTTGATAGGATTATTGAATTAAATCTAATATCTTATTGACGTTGTTTCTACCATTTCTAATTCCAAGCCCAATGATCACAGATATGATTACACAAAGCACCATACCAACAATACCTACGATTCTTGTTATAAGAGATGTAGGTCCAAATAAAATGAACGCAAGGAATAATGAGGAAAAAATGATTGAACACTTTAGCCATCTCTTTAAGTTGTTAAGCATCTTAGTTTGATATTTTACTTCTTCTACATAATGTGATTTAAGCTCTTTATTCATGATAGAACGCTCCTTTATATTAGTATTTTAATCCAGGGTTGAAGAATCCAATAACAACACCTACGAAAGCAACAACTACAAGTAATAACATTACTTTGATAGGAGACATTTTCTTCTTAGCTAATAGATACCAGCAAAGAATAACGAATGCTGCTGTTAAGAATCCAGGATATACACCATCTAATGTTTTCTGTAATTCTAAGAAAGGCTTAGTTGCACCAGCTGCAGTCATTGTGAATGAAGTTTTGATACTTACCCAAGTAGCTGCAACAGCACCAATAACGATACCACCAAGCATTGTGATAGATTCTCTTAGTGCTTCACCCTGAGGACCTACTAAGAAGTCTACAGCTTTACCACCAAGTTCATAACCTTTGAAGTATAAGAACTTCATTCCGAAGTATGCGAATAAGTTCCATACGATGATATAAAAGATAGCACCAAGAGGAGAACCTCCAGTACTCATACCTAAAGCGATACCTAATAAGATTGGAATAACAGTACCTACTACTAATGAGTCACCAATACCAGCGATTGGACCCATTAAACCAGCACGTAAACCATTGATTGTTTCATCATCTACGTCCTGAGCACCATTTGCACGTGCTTCTTCAAGACCAGCAGTAACACCAACGATAACAGTACCTAACTGAGGTTCAGTGTTAAAGAAAGCTGTATATGTTTTTAAAGCTTTTGCCTGATCTTCTTTTTTGTCATATAACTCTTCGATAATTGGTAACATTGATGTTAAATAACCAAAAGTCTGCATATGTTCCTGTGAGAAACATGTAAGGTTACCATAGTACCAATGATGGAATGATTTTGATAGAGTCTTCTTTGAAATCTTCTTTTCCATTTTAGATATCCTCCTCGTCATCATCATCTAAATCATCTGCAGCAACAACAGCTGTTTTTGATAAAGAAAGCATTTTGATTTTGTAATTGATTAAAGCGAATAATGCAGCAACTAATGTTGCAGATACTAAGTTAATGCCAAGTGAAGCAGCTAAAGTGAAACCAAAGAAGAATGGGATGAAATCTACTGCTTTAGTTATGATCTGTTTTAATAAGATAGCAATTCCGACACATGGTAATAATGAACCAACAGTGAATAATGTCTTCATAGCAAGACCATCCATTGGTAAGTAAGTCTTGATTAAGTCAACCATTGGTGCACCCATTTTACACATGATTAATGTTGGAATGAATGAACAAATGATATGTGAGATCCAAGGAAGTACCCAGTCAACTGTGTATAATTTCTTGAAATCACCTTTTTCAACTGCAGTCCAGCCAATATGCTGCCATGCTAAGTTGATAGTAGCTGTTCCATAGAATAATACTGTACCTAATGTACCAACCATTGAACCAAATGATGTAGCAAGACCCTGAGCTTCTCTTGAAGCAGGATTTAAACCATAAGAATGAACCGCAATCATTGCTAGTGGGATACCAATGTAGCTGACAGCACGAACGTCTGCAGATACTGTTCCACCAGGAGTAACTAATGCGATATAAACTAACTGCATAGCGATACCAACAAGAATACCTGTCTTTAAATCGCCTAAGATAAGACCACAAATTAAACCACCAACTAAAGGTCTACCTAAAGTGTAGTTACCAATAGAAGTACCACCTAAACCTGGCATACTTGATAAACAAGCAAATAGGCCCAGTAGGGCAGCTTGAAACCAACTAATTTCCATAATTTTTTTCTCCCTTAAATATAATATTTGTTAATAACCGAATTTACCTTTGAAGTCATCCCATGTACCAATTGATACATCTGGTAGTAAGGCAAATTTGATTTTATAACCTGCTTTAGAAATTCTTTCGAATGCATCTGCTTCTTCCTGAGTAATAGACTGGTTATTACCAAGCTTTACAGCGCCTTCACGGTCATTACAAGGACCAACAATAACTGTATCAATACCACACTTGAATCCCTGATCTACTAGGATTGTAGCCATATCAACAGGGTTCTTAGTGATTAAGAAATACTGAGTATCAGAGTCTAATACCTTCTGAGATTTCTTAGCGAAAGCATCAAGTGTCCAGACAAATGTCTTTTTACCACTTGCAGCTTTATAAGCAGCCTTTAATACGCTGTTACCTGCTGCTTTATCATTAACTGCTACTAAACCATCACAAGGATATTCTCTAGCCCAGCGAGTACAAGTCTGACCATGAATCATACGGTCATCAATACGAATAAATGAAACTGACATATTTATTTTCCTCCTTAAATATCGTCTTCTTCGTCATCATCTGATGCGAGTTTAAATTCTTTTAATGCTTCATGTGCTTCACCAAGTACTGCCTGAGGAAGCATTTCCTTATCCATGTTATCCTTCATTAATACTGTAGTTAATGCAAGTGGAAGGTTCATACCACCAAGGACAACTGTATTATCTGTTAAACCTTTTTCATTGATTACATTGAGTGCAGTAGTTAATGGTGATCCACCAATTAAATCACCAAGAAGAATGATTTCATCTTCTCCAGTAATAGGACTTACTGCTTCCTTAAATACTTCTGCGAATTCATCAGCAGTTTTACCATTTTCTAATCCAACTGCAATGACTTCTTTCTTTTCTCCAGCTAACATGCTAAGTGCATTGGCTAATCCCTTTGCAAACTCACCATGGCTTACAAGTACTACATATTTCATCTTTCTTCTCCTCCTGTGATTACATTCTAGCATTCAAACGCTTTCAATCCATCTGTCTAAAGTCATATCTTTAATATGACATTTGTCACATAAAAAAAAGAGTGGTTAAACCACTCTAATCATTGAGATATTTGTTTACTTCTTTTTGTAATTCTATTAAAGAAAGATCAAAGTCATCACTTGAATGAACAATCTTAGCAATGCCGTTATCAATCATTGTCATTGCTGAATCATATTTCTTAAACTTCTCTCTATTACGGGCAACTAGAAGTGCTTGATTCAATAAAGACATACTCATCTGACTATCTCCTGATTCTTCATCTAACATATCAATAATAGTCTGAGATTGTGCGACCTTCTTTAAAGGTGAAATACCTTGAGAATAGTGTGTTAAAGACTGCTGAGTCTTCGTATCATTACATAGTTCTTTCAGTAAATCCCAGGCCTGTGATTTATGATAAGATTTACTACTCATCCCCATAAGTAATGTAGAAACCTGTGTACTACCTTTATCTTTGCTTACTGTTGGCATTTTAAGGCAATCCCATTCAAATGTAGAATACTTCTTAATACGCCATGGATAAGGTTTATAAGTACGATAGACTGATAAAGAGAGTGGTGAAAAAGCCACTAAGCCTTTATCAAATTCTTCAGAAGTGACACTATGTCCCTTATTAAGATTATTAAGTTTTCGATAGAATTCTAATGCATTTCTAACAGCACTTTGTTCCAAGAAACATTTTGTTCCTGTTTCATTAAATACCTGTGTTCCATATCCATAGATAGAATCAAGCCATTTATAATCATAACAGCCATAATAGTTATTAGAATACTCACTTACTTTCTTGCATATTGTGTAGAAATCATCCAAGGTCCAATCGTTATCAGGCATATCAATATGACATTCTTCTAAGAGTGTTTTATTCACAAACATGAGTGTAGGATTACATTCATAAGGTAATGCATATTGGTGCTTAGAATAGGTACCTGCCTTTAAAACACTTGAATAATAATCTTTTGAACTAAATGTCTGATCATGATTGATATATGTATCGATATTTGCCAGTGCCCCAATAGAACTTAATGTATTAAAATCATCATCAAGAACCATAAAGACATCCGGTTCCTTCCCTCTCACAATCTTATCAGAAAGCCATGAAGAGTAATCACTCTTCATAATACCATTCTCATACTCTACTTTTATTCCAGGATATTTCTTTTCAAATCTTTCTATAGCCCCATCAATAATCTTATAGCTTTCACCACTTGGTACACCCCAGTTACTTCCAGAAAAAACACCTAGTTCTAAAGTAATGGTATTAGGATATTTACCCACTATCATAAAGAAAAGTGATAATACTACAATACTTAATACAATTTTAACCCTATTCATCGTCAATCGCCTTTGTGAGTAAACCACTCTCTACTGCCCATATCGCAAGTTGAGTACGGTCTCTTAAGTTTAATTTAGAGAGTATAGAGCTTAAATAGTTTCTGACTGTTCCTTCTGATAAGAAAAGTTTCTGGGCTATTTCTTTATTAGATAAGCCATATCCTACATGCTGTATAACCTTCCATTCTGGTTTACTTAATGTTTCTACATCTTTTTCATCTACTTTAATAGTATAGTTATTCTGCTGCATCTTAGAGAACATACTAAAGACTTTTGTCGCAATATCAGGATTAATCATTGCCCCTCCGGTATTGACTGTCACAATCGCTTTATAGAGTTCATCCATTGATACACCTTTTAATAAATAACCACTCGCACCATAACGCAAAGCACTAAAAACAAAGTCATCATCATCAAAAGTAGTCAATATAATAATCTTTGTATTAGGATATTTCGCCTTCACTTCCTTAGTAGCCATAACACCATCCATACCTGGCATACGAATATCCATTAAAATAACATCAACAACATACTTTTCTAAACATTTTAATACTTCAAAACCATCTGATGCAGTATCTACCACATCAATATCAACATGTGTACTTAATACTATCTTTAATGATTCTCTAATCAGTTCCTGATCATCTGCAATCATTACCTTAATCATATAGTTCTCCCTCCTGCAAAGGTATAGTGACAATAGTTAAGAAGCCATGATGACCATCATAAGCGACCTTCCCATTAATCATACCTAAACGTTCTTTCATCTGTTTTAATCCAAAACCATAATGAATCTCTTCACATCCCTGTCCATTATCCTGAATCTTAAGATATAAATTATTATCTTCTATATATAATGAAATATCAATGTGCGTTGCATCACCATGTCTTACTGCATTCGTAACACTTTCCTGAATAACTCTAAATAAGATATCTTCTTTAGTGTTTTCAAAATCTACTTTATCTAGACGATAATCTAGAGAAATTGTGAGATCACTGACACTTGTGAATTCTTCAATCATATTTTCTATAGCCCCTTTAAAGCCATGCTGTTCAAGAGCACCAGGACGTAATTTATTTAAAGAGTTACGCACATCCACAATTCCTTGTCTGACTACTTTACTAATAACCATTAATTGTTTCTTGGTTGCTTGTGGATTGATATCAATCATTGCAATACAGGCATCTACACCTGCTGCAATACCTGTTAAGGCATGACCTAAAGTATCATGGATTTCACGAGCAAGTCTTTTTCTTTCTTTATCTTCCGCAATCTTTTCACTCACTGCCGCATAATTCTCTAATTCATGATTGACTTGATGTACCATGATTAATTCCTGAGTCATACGTTCATTTTCCTGTACTTCATTCGCAATATAAATCATTAAGAAGAGAATAAAGGAAAGAAGATTAATAATATCTAAGAAGTTAATACCTACCTGCAATAAACCTCTAGTCGTACTTGTATAAACTTCGAAATAAGCATCCGCATTTACAAGAGGAAATAATGTATTAAAGAAATCATAGTTAGATATTATAAAAAGTAAACTTAAAGGAATTGTCAGCCATTTGACATATTTATTCTCTTTAAATCTAAATAATGCATCACAGAATATTAAATAGATAATACCATTATAGCTAAAATAAAGAGATTTCATTATGAAAAATCCTAGAATTGTTTCTATAGAAAGAAAGAGAAGATTCTCAAAAGGATATTCTTTAACACGATGATCAAAGAAATTCATTAATACAATAACACAGCTAAAAAGAATTAATGTTTCAAAGAAGATCAAACCTGGGTTTTCTGGGATATAGTTTAAAGAACTTAGAAAGTCTCTAGAAAGATTATTCGCAATAATATAGTTTGTACTGAACATAAATATCATTGCGTAACATGTGATCATAAAGAAATTCCAAGACATCATAAATGTGCGGATTCTTTTTAAGCTAATACTTTTCAACATTATTGCCACCCCTTTACACTATAGGAGTCGATATTGTCTTTAGTAATCATTGTGACAGGTACTTCAATAATTTTTGGAATATCTTTTCTTTGAAGAATATCATACATCTTCTTTGCAGAGAGTTTTCCAAACATAAGTGGAGATTGTGCAGCTGTACCTGCAATAAGAGGACTCTGTTTAATAAGTGATTTTAAATCTGGTGTGCCATCTACTCCATAGACAATAATATCTTGACGATTTAATGATTCTATGGCAGCGAGTGCACCTAATGCTGAAGGATCATTTAAAGCCATCACAACATCAACATTTGAATGCTTTTTTAATACTGTCTGCATTAAAGGCATCGCACGTTCTAATTGTCCTTCACATTCTGCAGAGTCTATAATTTGATATTGTGGATAATCTTTAATAGTATCTACAAATCCCTGTATTCTCGAAGCTGCTGATTCGACAGTAGAATGTTTTAATAAGACAATATTGGCTGATTGCATTCTTTTCATCATATTTTGAGCACATAAAACACCTGCATTATAATTGTCAGATTCAATAACACAATCAATCAAATCTGTATTATCTACAGACGCATCTATCGCAATCACTGGAATTCCTGCTTTTCTTGCAGATTCTAAAGAAGGAAGCTTCTTTGAATCAATAGGATTCACAAAAATACCATCCACCTTCTTTGATATAAATTCCTCTATCTGTTCATTCTGTTTATCTGTATCAAGTTCAGGATTACGTACAATAAGTTCATCCCCGTTTTGTTCTATTTCTTTTCTTAATTCATTATTAATCACTTCATAGAAAGGGTTGTTCATAGTCATATAAGTTGCCCCAAAGACAAGATGTGTCTTTTGTGGTGTTAGATAGCTTGTATAAACTGTTCCTAATAGTGTTGCAACAATAAGCCAAATAATGATATAAAGTGACTTCTTACTTCTTTCATCCATAAATCTCACCTACTTGTGTACATTTTAACATAATTCTCACATCCTCTAAACGATAAAAATGCAGAGATTATGATATTATTTGTTACAAATTATATAAAAGGGGCTATAATATATGTAGGCAAGGATAATCTCATTGTATTTTTTTGAATGATCGAGGAGATGATATCTATGTTAGATATGAGAATTTTAAGTGATCCATATGAAGAAGAATGCTTTCTAATACTAAAAAGCAACCTTCCTAAGATGAAAGATGAAGATGCATTAGAACTCTATGTGAACTTAAAGAAGTCTTATAAGAAAGACAGAGGTTTGATGCGCTATATCTTTGACGAAACAGAAAAGATTGCACAGAAAATAATAACTATCTAGCCAAAAAAAGGGGCTGTAACGAATAGATAGTATTTACTACTACCTTGAGCGTTACAGCT
>ENA-OPAR01000513-OPAR01000513.1-human-gut-metagenome-genome-assembly--contig:-NODE-513-length-18057-cov-38.359793_pt1 | contig 18057 bp, 12 predicted proteins | sample MGYA00241061_ERZ501438 | MGnify/ENA primary metagenome ERZ501438 (study PRJEB25962, sample SAMEA2042580) | human gut metagenome | biome: human gut; feature: human-associated habitat; material: faeces...
TAGGTGCAAATCTGCTTAGCATTTTTGTACCAAGTTATTTTTTAACTGTTACTTAGTAAACTTGAAACAAACAAGGATGAGAAGATTAACTCTTTTACTTGTCTCACTTGTATTGTTGTCTATCCAATCGGTCTTGGCGCAGAGTTTCAGCGTCAAGGGTACAGTCGTGTCTGCTGAAGACAACGAACCGATGATTGGTGTGACCATTATGCAAGAGGGAACATCAAATGGCGTAGTGACCGATATTGACGGTAACTATACCATCGAAATTAAGGGTGCTTCGAAGGCTACGCTTGTCTACTCTTATGTGGGTTGCGTTACGCAGAAGCACGTTGTGAAAGCGCAGACAAATACGCTCAACATCACCCTTGCTTCGGATTCCAAGATGATGGATGAAGTGGTTGTGGTGGCGTATGGCGTGAGAAAGAAGGGAACCATTGCGGGTTCCGTGTCTGCCGTAAAGTCTGAAAAGATAGAAAATGTGCCGGCGGCAAGCTTCGACCAAGCTTTGCAGGGACAGAGTACTGGTTTGCAGGTCATCTCTTCTTCGGGTGAACCTAGCAAGGCGGCTACCTTCCAGATTCGTGGTACCAACTCTATCAACTCCGGCAAGTCGCCACTCTTTATCCTCGACGGCGTGCCAATCTCAAGTTCTGATTTCAATACCTTGAGTCCTAACGACATCGAAAGTATCTCTGTATTGAAAGATGCCTCTTCTACCTCTATCTATGGTGCACGTGCTGCCAATGGTGTGGTTGTCATCACTTCCAAGCGAGGCTTGTCAATGGACAAGGCGAAGATTACGCTCCGTGCACAGTATGGTTTCTCTGAGTTGGCACAGACCAACTGGAAAATGATGAATACCGACGAGCGTATCCAGTTTGAGAAAGAAGTAGGTCTGGATACAGGTAAGGATTACAATCTCCTTTCAAGAGTAAACGTAAACTGGCTGGATGAGGTGTTCAACGACCGCGCTCCGCTGCAGAGCTACGAACTCTCTATCAACCGTGCAACCGACCGCTTGAACTACTATGTTTCTGGTGGTTTCTACGATCAGGACGGTATCGCACAGAATTCAACCTTCCGCCGTTACAACATCCGCACCAATGCTGATGTAAAGGCAGGCAAGTGGTTGAAGGTAGGTACCAACACCATGGCTGCCTATGAGGAGGCTCAGCAGGCTGACGACGGTAGCTATACTACCGTTACTCCTATCTCAGCATGCCGATTCATGCTGCCTTACTGGAATCCTTATGCCAAGGATGGCAGTCTGGCTTCACTTTCAGCAGGCAACTGGGCTGGAACCAGCGAGAACCCTATCGTTTACATGGGCTTGAATCCTATCAAGAACAAGAAATATAAGGTACTCTCTACCATGTATGCTGAAATCTATCCGATAGAGAATCTGACTATCCGTACTCAGTTCGGTGCCGATTTCACCCATTCTACAGCGTTCCTCCAGTCGTTCCCAAGTCTCTCTTCAAATAACGGACAGGGTACTGCGGCACGCCAGAGCAGCGATGCCATCAACCTGACAGAGACCACTACGGCTAACTACCGTTTCACCCTGAACGATATCCATTCGTTCAATGTGATGCTGGGTCAGGAGGCTGTCAATTTCCACTCAGAGGGTTTCCAGGTATATTCCAAGGGTCAGACCAGCGATCTCCTGACCAATGTATCATCAGGTACACGTGCCAGCCGCTGGGCAGATTCATCTTCTGACTACTCTTACCTCTCATTCTTCATGCGTGGCGAGTATAACTATAAGGAGCTCTACTATGCCGACTTCTCTCTGCGTACTGATGCTTCTTCACGCTTCGGTAAGGATCATCGCTGGGGTACATTCTGGTCGCTCGGTTTCATGTACAACGTGAAGTCTACCGACTGGCTGAAGGATATGAAGTGGCTCAGCACTGCCCAGATTGCCGTAAGTACCGGTACCTCGGGTAACTCTGAGATTCCTAACTATTATCACCTGGCTCTGGTATCGGGTGGTGCCAACTACGATAATACTGCCGGTTTCTCTCCATCACAGAGTGGTAACGAGGAATTGGGTTGGGAGTCAACATGGGCAAACAACTTCGCCCTCCGTTTGGGCTTCCTCGACAGAATCAACTTCAGTTTCGAGGCTTACTACAAGCGTACCTCCAATATGCTGATGCGCGTTCCTGAGTCTTACACCGTTACCGGCGAGGGCTATCGCTGGAAGAACGTAGGTGTGATGGCTAACAAGGGTATCGAGTTGAGCGCTGACGGTGATGTAATCCGCACACGCGACTTCACCTGGAATGTAAGTGCCAACGTATCTTACAACCAGAACCGATTGAAGGAACTCTATAACGGTGTAACCGAGTATGTAAACTCAACCACCGGTTTGAAGTATGTGGTAGGTCACTCAGTAAGCGAGTTCTTCCTGAACCGTTATGCCGGTGTGAATCCAGCGAATGGTGAGCAGCTCTGGTATGATAAGGATGGCAACGTGACCAACGAGTTCCGCGAGAGCGACAAGGTGATGACAGGCAAGACCTATGATGCACCTTGGATGGGCGGTTTCGGTACAAGCTTCCGTTGGAAGGGCTTGCAGCTTTCTGCCCAGTTCAGCTGGATTGGTACACGCTACGTGATCAACAACGACCGTTACTTCGAGGAGAGCGGCGTAACCTTCGGTACTGCTTACAACCAGTCAAACCGACTGTTGTACGACCGTTGGAAGCAGCCTGGCGATATTACCGACATCCCACGTTGGGGCGAGGTAACCCAGCTCGACGACCGCTTCTTGGAGAATGCATCGTTCCTCCGTCTGAAGAATCTCAGTCTGTCCTATTCATTGCCACAGAGTCTGTTGCGCAAGACCAACTTCTTCTCTATGGTCAGAATCTACGGTCAGGCACAGAACCTCTTCACTGTAACCGGTTTCAACGGTCTGGATCCTGAGGTTTCATCCAATATTTACCAGGCACAGTATCCGGCATCACGCCAGTTTACTCTGGGTGTTGAATTGCAATTCTAACCAAGAAAGGAGAAAAAAATGAATATCAAAAATATAAAGACATACATCCTGTCGGGAATCCTAGCCCTCTCGATGTCTTCCTGTCTTGATAAGTATCCAGAGGATTCTATCCGCATGGACCAGGCTATCAACACGGTGGGCGACATGGACAAGCTGGTGTACGGTATCTACGACAGTTTCAAGAGCAGCGCCCTCTATTCGGGCAATCTGACAATCCTGCCAGATCTGCAGGCAGACTTCGTGTACTGCGTGAAGGGCTACTCTAATGCCTATGGCGATATCTACCGTTGGAAAGATATCAAGGCTACCAATACCGACATCGAGGCGGTATATGCCGACCTTTATGGTGTTATCAACAATGCCAACTTCCTGCTCGATAATGTAGATAAGGTGAAGGCAAACACCAACAGTGATAAGGAGCTCGACAAGTTGGAGCAGTGTGAGGGCGAGGCTTATTTTGCCCGTGCCCTGGCTTACTCAGAACTGATCAAGTGTTTCTGCAAGGCTTACGATAGCGATGAGCAGGCAGAGAAGGAACTCGGCGTTGTACTCACAGAGCACTATTACGGCAATGAGCCACAGAAGAGAGCCACTCTGAAGGAATCATACGATTTCGTATTGAGAGACCTTGACAAGGCTGCTGAATATCTGAAGGTAGATGAAGACTTCACTGGAAGTCTCTACAACGAGATTTTCTTCAATGAGTATACCTGTCATGCCTTGCGTGCGCGCGTATCTTTATATATGCACAAGTACGATGATGCCATCAAGTATGCGTCTAAGGTAATCGGCAGTAAGTATTATACATTGGAGAAGGCTTCTTCCAACACCTATTTAAACAAGGTGAACGATTACAAGTATATCTGGACCTATGGTGATTCGCGTGAGGCTATCTGGAAGGTAGGCTTTACCGTGAACAGCTATGGCGGTGCACTGGGTACCATCTTCGATAACTACAACTATGTAACTTATCGTCCAGACTATGTGCCTGAGACATGGGTCATCAACTCATTCGACGCCAATGACCTCCGTGCTGCAGCCATCTTCACAACCCGTGTAACAGGTTATGAGCACGGTTTGCAGTGGCCTTTGCTGAGCAAGTATTTCGGCGATGCAGAATTCCTGAGCAACAATATCCTGCATGTTCACCAGCCAATGGTATTCCGTCTGTCAGAGCAGTATCTGATTCGTGCTGAGGCTTACGCCATGAAGGGGGACTATAGTAAGGCAGGTAAGGACATCTCTACCTTGCGTACAGCCCGCTACTCATCTTATGGTGGTAACACCTCGATGAGCGAGAGCAACGCCATGAAGATAATCGAGGCAGAGCGCGTGAAGGAACTCTATATGGAAGGCTTCCGTCTGAACGACCTCAAGCGCTGGCACAAGGGATTTGAGCGTAAGGCTGCCGACCAGCCTGCTGCCAACTTCGTGCAGAGCAGTCTGAAGGTTGAAAAGGATGACCCTCTCTTTGTCTGGCCAATTCCTCAGCATGAGCTTGAGGCACCAGGTTCTGAGATTCAGCCTAATGAAAGTAACAAATAAAATAAAGAGACGATCATGAAGAAAATAATGATGGGATGTTTGGCAGCCGTAGCTGCACTCATTGCTCTTGTGAGTTGTTCACAGGATTATACCACTTATGCTGGTCCAAGTCATATCATGTTCTCTGATACGCTCTATCAGTATGCTGTACAGGAAAGCAACGAGGTTTTCAATGTGCCTGTATCAGCAACCGAAAAAGCTGACTACGACCGCACCTTCGGCGTGGAGGTAGTAGACAAGCAGAGCAATGCCATCGAGGGTAAGCATTACCGCATCCTCAACAACACCGTTACAATCAAGGCGGGCGAGATGGTAGGAAATGTGAAGGTTCAGGGTATCTATGATAACATCGGCAAGACCGACTCGCTCGGCTTCACCCTGAAACTGGTGATTCCGGAGAAGTATAACTGGACAGATCTCTATAAGGACTATGCCCACGTGGTAATGCAGAAGTCTTGTCCTTTCGATATCCACAACTTCTCTGGCTGGTGCATGGTAACATCTACCTTCTACAGCAAGTATCTGAACAACGTAAACAACCGTCTGATCAAGACCGAGGTGGTGGAAGGTGAGGAGAATACCGTTCTGCTGAAGGATGTTTACTATAAGGGCTACAACCTGAAGTTGAAGTTCAGCACCAAGAACATTCTTGAGCCAAAGGTAGAGATGGACGACCAGATAGCCGGTGAGACCGGCGAGGCGTTCGGTACCATCTATGGAGACGGCAAGTTGCGCATCAGCCAGCCTTCTCTCTATACCTCTTATTATAACACCTGCCAGAACTATGTATTGCAGTATGTCAACATGAGTGTTGACAACAAGGATGGTTCAACCTACGGCAACGTAGGAACCTTCATCACCATGTATGAATGGATCAGCGATGCAGAGGCAGAGAAATTGAAAGAACAAGGATATTAATCGTAGAATAAAAAGAAAATGAAAACATTGATTTCAAAATATTGGCTCGTATTGATGGCGCTGGTATCAGTGACTCTGTTCACAGCTTGTTCCAGCGATGACGACGCCGTAACTCCTGTGTTCCCACAGGTACAGACTTTCGGCGGTGCTGCTGGCACTGAGTTTGACTTCACCTTCGATGCCAACGAGAGCTGGAGCCTTTCTTCAGACAAAATCTGGTGTAAACTGGTGCAGGGTGAGAAAACAGACGCCTTCGTACTCAATGGTACTGCAGGCAAGCAGACCATCAAGGTTAAGATTACTGCTGATGATGCCAGCAAGGATATGAGCGTAGCTCAGCTCTTCCTGAATATGGGTGGTCAGAAGGTTGCCATCGCAGAGGTTCACCGTTCTGCTGACGGCTATGAACTGAAGGTTTACGATGTGGATGGCAACGATATCACCGAAACTGGTATCGAGGCTGGCTACAACGAGTTCAAGAAGTTTACCGTAAAGGCCAACTATCGTTTTGCTGTAACCAATATGCCTAATTGGGTAGAGTTGGATGGCGGTTTCATGGTAGGTCGTCCTCAGGAGGCTGTTGTTGGTGGTGCGATGTTCAAGGAGGGTGTGAAGAACGCCAAGTATGCTATCGCCAAGGCTGAGGGCGAATTCATTACCTTCGCATCTGAGGATGGAAAAGCAGAGGTTTCAGTGCCAGTTATCTATAATGGTATGCCTACCAATACAATGGATGTAAGTTATCCTACTTCAGCACCATGGGCAGACTGGACTGTATCTTTGGATGGTAAGACCTTCTCTCAGACTGGTACCACTGGTGTAACAGGTGAGGAGACTACCAACAAATTTACCTTCTCTAACTTTGTACCGTTCACATTGAAAACTGCAGCCGATGACTATACATTAGTAGTATTCAAGGTTCAGAGTTGGGGCTTGGAGCCTGTATACGAGCGCTTCGTGAAGACTACTGGCGAGGGTGGTAACATCCGTCTTGCTATTGATGCTTTGGAGAGTGGCGAGCGTGAGTGCTATGTTTATGCTTTGCCTACAGCAGAGTATGAGGCGCTTGGTAACCCAGAAAAGATGATTGATGAGGACAATCCTAATGCTGTAAGCTGGTTGTACAACAAGTTCTTCCTGATGCACTTCATCCAGAAGGAGCAGAAGGCAGAGGACGGTGACAATACTTCTGTGGCTCCTAGCATCAAGATTATGAACTACCTCGATGTGGAGTGTACAAAGGATGTAAACGGAATGTACAAGGAGGTGGCTTCTAGCTTCCTCAACTATACAGGTGATGAAATCTACATCGCTTCGGCAGCTGTAGGTTCTTCGCTTACAGTAAATCCTAACATCAAGGATTGGGATCCTAATACCATGATGGAGACGGGTTATCTCTATATGATAGGTAGCGATAGTAAGGAAATCGTTCCAGAGCCAAACGTTGAGAATGGTAACTGGATATTCTCTTTCCAACTTCCAGAGACAGCTCCTGTATTCATGGCTTTCCAGGACAATGGCAAGGTGGTGAAGGTGCTCGTAATTGAGCCTACCTATAATCAAAGCAAGAAACATACTTCTATCAGAAAAATTAGAAAGTAATGAACAGAATGAAAATATTTTCAAAGGCACTCTTGTTGCTCTTGGTCTCTCTCCTGACCTTTGCAGCAACAAGTTGCTCGGATGATGAAACCGGAGGTTGGGACGGCACATACGGATATGTGCAGTTCAAGCTCAGCAAGAAGGTTTCTTCTAGAGCTACCCGTGCTACTGCCCTTGACAAACTTGAGAAACTGGATGATGCCAAGAAAATCAAGGTGGTCATGGAGCACAACGGTACAACTGTCTCTCAGACACTGGTGCTCAATTCTTATAATTCAGAGAATGCAGAGTATGGTCTGAGAAGTGAAAAACTGCAACTCGCTTCGGGTACTTACACCGTCATCGGTTTCTATCTCTATGATGCGGTAGACGAGGAGTTGCTGGCTTCTTCTGCCGGCGAAACATTCACTGTAGTAGGTGGCGGTCTGGAAGTACAGAACCTCATGGTGGAGACTGTGGAGCGTGGTAAGGTGAAGTTCAATCTCGTGAAGGAGTGGGAGAAGACCCGTGCCGGTGGTGCCGAGTATCTCTTCTCTAACATCCGTCTCGTTGATGTCAGCGTAACCAACCTCTTTACCCGTGAAACCTATACTTTCCCTGAGCTGAAGGTGAAGTATAAGGAGGGAAGCAAGGAGAATCAGAATCCTGACAATGAGAACGATAAGTATATGGACACAGGTACTGCTTACTGCGATTCTACTGTATGGTTGCCTGCCGGTACTTATCAGGTTACCTCATATACCACCTATGGCAAGACTGGTGCGGTAAAGACCAAGTATGAGACCCAGCCTGTAAAGGGTGAGGCTTTCATTATAGAGGACAATCAACTCAATGATAAAGCGCAGGTGCCTATCCTCCTTTCCAAGACAAAGGAGTATATCAAGGACTATGAGGCTTTGAAGGCTATCTGGGAATCTCTCCAGGGTAAGGAGTGGAGCTTCTATGGCGATGCCACCTTCAAGGGAGCTAACTGGAACTTCAACAAGGAACTCGATATGTGGGGCGAACAGCCGGGCGTAACGCTCAACAGCAACGGCCGTGTCATCGGTCTTATCATCGCCGGTTTCGGTGCAAAGGGAATCGTACCTGATGCCATCGGACAGCTGACAGAACTCCAGGTGCTCAACCTCGGTTCTCACGATGAGAAGATTGGTGCCAATATCTTCAATAATTATGATGCAAACAGTCTGACTGCAGCAAAGAAGAGCAGCATGCGTCACGACTATGAGAACAAGTTCCTGAAGTATGACCCACGTGCCAACATGTCGGAGATGATTGTAAAAAGCTACAACTCTGATCCTAAGGTTACACCGAAGAACAGAATCAAGAAGGACAGCCGCATCAACCTGAAGGATGCACAGATCGGTACGTTGACCAACCGCATCACCGGTATTTCAAAGGCCATCTACCGTCTGACCAAATTGCAGCAGTTCTACATCGGTAACTCTTCTATCACATCCGATGAGGTTTGTGCGAACTTCTACAATGCTGACGATCCTGTTTACGGTAAGTTTGCACAGGAATTCAAGGATGAGGATTGGGACAAGATGGAAAACCTGACCGATATCGAACTTTACAACTGTCCGAAGATCAGTCGCATTCCAGACTTCTATTATAATCTCCCTAAATTGCAGGCGATGAACCTGGCACGATGCAAGGGCATCTCAGCCAACCGGTTGAGAAGCGACTGGACCCGTCTGGCTAACGCGAAGACCGGTAAGACACTCCAGATTCTCTATATGAGCTACAACAACCTGGAGGAGTTCCCTGAGTATTCTGACTTGAAAAAGATGGTAAACCTCGGTCTGCTCGACCTGGCTTACAATAATATAAAGAAGGTAAATCCGTTCGGTTCTGAGGTAGCACTTTCTTCACTCTATCTGAACAACAACCAGATTGAAGAGATTCCTGCTAATCTCTGTGCCTTTACAGATGATGTTGAGAGTCTGACCTTCGCTCATAACAAACTGAAGAAGATTCCGAATATCTTCGATGCAAGTTCTGTTCGCGTGATGGGTTCTGTAGACTTCTCTTACAACGAGATTACAGGTGTAGATAATAGTAGTCATGATCCCTACAAGGGTATCAATGCAGCTTCAGTCAGTCTGTCAAACAATAAGATAGAGAAGTTCCCTTCAGAGTTGTTCACAGCCGGTTCGCCAATCACAACCATCGATTTGAGCGGCAACCAGATGCGCACCATCCCTAAGGGTTCCATCAAGGGCAAGAAGGCTTATCTGCTGCAGGTCATCGACCTCCGATTCAACAAGTTGACATCCCTCTCTGATGACTTCCGCTCAACCACATTGCCATACATTACCAATATGGACTTGAGCTACAACTGCTTCACCGAGGTGCCAACCCAGCCGTTGAACAGTGCCGTGCTCCGTGCCTTTGCCATCAACCACCAGCGTGATGAGAATAACGACCAGCGTTGCCTGCGTACATGGCCTACAGGAATCACAACCTGTCCGAGCCTGATCCAGTTCCAGATTGGTTCCAACGATATCCGTAAGGTAGAAGAGACACTGACCTCTCACCTTTATATCCTGAATATCGCAGACAACCCTAACATCTCTATCGATGTAACCAGCGTCTGCCCATACATCAAGGCAGGTATGTATAAGCTGTTCTACGACAAGAATCAGGACATCCGCGGTTGCGATGCTTTGGATCTCGAAAATTAAACCCTATAAGAAAGTAGTAATATGAAATATATGAATAAACTGACATTAGGTATCGTTCTCGCTGCCGGGCTTTTCACAGCCTGCAGCGATAAGGATGATGTCGATATCCCAGGAGGACTGGCGCTCGATAAAGAGGAGATAGCCATAGGCCCTCAGGGTGGAACAGAGCAGATTGCCATCGCTGCTTCGCAAGACTGGGTGGCAAATACCTCTGAGCCTTGGCTGATGCTTTCGCCTGCCAACGGCGTGGGTTCTGTTGAGGGTACCATCAAGGTGGATTCTACTCTTTCCAACACGCTCCGCAGCACAGAACTCAGTTTTCAGGGTGCCAACGGACAGAGTCGCAAGCTTACCATCACCCAGTTCGGTTATGGCAAGCAGATCTTCCTGAAGGATCCTGTTGTAGAAATCGAAAACTCCGATTCTTACGATAAACGTGCTTTCGAGAGTCTGATTTCTGCCAACGTAGAATGCAAGATTGGTAAGATAGAGTATTCTTTTGAGGGTAATCTGACCGATGCTGAGAAGGCAGAGAACGAGAGCGAGCGTGAGGGCTGGCTCCTGAACAGCAAAGATGAAAATAAGCTGACAGGTACTAACCTGGGTATCGTGCTGGACAGAAAGTACCGTCCTCGCACCGTGAACTTCAAGTTCCGCTGGGCGATGAACGTGGTTCCTGCCGTTCGTGTGGCTAAGGTTCATCTCGTGCCAGTCAAGGCTGAAGACCAGCTGGTAGATGCAGATGGCAAACCTACAGATGATGTCATTCTGACCGTTCGTCAGAAGGCAGCACCAAAGATTGAGGACAACCGTGCCGGTGACTCTCTCTCTGTCATCATGATCAACCAGAAACTGGGTAGCATTGCTACCTTCGATTCCAGCGATAACATGCGCAACTGGAGCGGCGTAACACTCTGGGAAGCTACTGATGCTTTCGTGAAGGAGCATCCAGAGGCTTTAGGACGTGTACGTTCTGTCAAGTTCAGCATGTTCAACCTCAAGAGTGGCGAAACTCTTCCTAAGGAAGTGGGCAACCTCAAGTTCCTGGAGTCATTCTCTGTTGCTGCCAACGAGAACAACCAGATTCGTGAGGTGAAGCTCGGTGATGAAATCTGCTCGCTGAAGTATCTGAAGAATCTTACCGTTCAGGCTTACGGTCTGACTCAGTTGCCTACTGACTTTGCTAAACTGGGTAGCAGCCTTGAAACGCTCAATCTGGTAAGTAACAACTTCAACAAGTTGTCGGATATCACCAATATCGTCAACGAGAAGAACTTCCCTAAGTTGCGTAACCTCATTCTCTATGCACAGCGCCGTACGGATGTTGTCACCAACATCGCTTCGCTGGGCGAAAAGAATGCATCAGGCGTCTATGTTTATAATAACTATCCTATCGGACTGTATGGTAAGGTAAATGCCGGATCCGCAGACCGCCAGGCGCTTCTCAAGCTCCTGACATGGGATAAGTTGAATACACTGGAGTTGTCTTACTGCTTCCTGGAGGGTGAACTTCCTACCGATGAAGAGATGACTGAGGCTTTAGAGGCTGCTGACAAGGCTACCCGATACACCAAGTCTGACTTCTCTACCAACAAGAAAGATTATCTCGACAAGCTGGTAGGTGATACCTGCAAGTGGTTGCTCTCTGGCTGGGATAATCCAGTAACCTGCAAGCACAAGGATGGTTCTGTAGTTTATGAGGATGTTTATCCTCTTCAGGTGCCACGTGTATTGCCTAACTGCCGTCAGTTGTCGCTCAACCTTAACTTCCTGACAGGTGCGGTGCCAAAGTGGATTCTTTATCATCCACATCTGGTAGAATGGACTCCTTCTATCATGATCTTCAACCAGCAGCCTAAGGGTAAGAACAGCGATGGCGCTGCCGTTGGTTTCTCTAATATGACAGAGGATAGCTTCAGTTTCGATTACTTCTACGGAACCAGCGACCCTGGTAATAAATGGGAGCTTCCGGGTGTAGCTTATCCGCTCTACTACCGCAAATACGTGGCAGCAGGCGATATTAATGAAGCTGCGCTGATGGCTAAGTACAGGAGAACTAAGAAAAAGTAAGATAAACATAAAAACAATATAGAAGCAAACAATGAAGAAAAAGTTTTTCTATATAGCAATGGTCGCATTGGCATTGACGGGCTGTTCTGACAGCCTGTCAACCATCGGCTCTTCTGACGGCAATTCAGAAATCACCATCCCTGCAGATGCTGAGGCGGGTGAACTGCTGATTAAGTTCAGTCCGGAAATGAGCGATATCCTCGACCAGGCACAACTGAGCAAGACCCGCTCCGGAAAGGCTACCCGCTCGGGTATTCCTTCTACCGACGAGGTGCTCGACATCCTGGGAAGCTACAGCTTTGAGCGAGTATTCCCAGTAGATGCAAAAACTGAGGCAAAAACCCGCGAGGAGGGACTCCACCTCTGGTATACGGTGAAGTTTAATAAGGGAACCGACCTGAAGGCGGCTGCCGAGCGCCTGAAGCAGTTGGGCGAAATCTCAAAGGTTCAGACCAACGGCCGCATCAAGCGTGCTTACAATACAGACAGCAAGCGCATCTATCTCAGCGATAAGGCACTTCAGCAGAAGTCTACCCGTGGTGCTGCCGATGACTTCCCTAATGACCCAGGCTTTGCTAGCCAGTGGCACTACCGTAACCTGGGCGAGCGCAACTATGATTTTGAAAACCTCAACAACAATCATGTAGGTGCTAAGGCTGGATGTGATGTGAATGCACTTGAGGCGTGGAAGACCTGCACAGGTGATCCATCTATCATTGTGGCTATTCTTGATGAGGGCGTGATGTATACGCACCCTGATCTGGCAGCCAACATGTGGTGCAACCCGGGCGAAAGTGTTCAGGGTGCCAAGACTGACGGCGACGGAAACGGTTATGAGGGCGACCTTCATGGCTACAACTTCGTTACTGAGAGCGGCGATATTACCTGGACTGATGCCAATGACACCGGTCATGGTACTCACGTAGCTGGTACCATTGCAGCTGTAAATAATAATGGTAGAGGTGTTTGTGGTATAGCTGGTGGTGACGGTACTCCTAATTCTGGTGTGAAGATTATGTCTTGCCAGGTATTCTCAGGTCAGAACAGTGTAACCTTGGCAGGCGAGGCGAGAGCCATCAAGTATGCTGCCGATAATGGTGCAGTCATCCTGCAGTGCAGTTGGGGTTACAACTCTTCAGAGTCTAGCATCATCAACGGTTATACTCCGGGTCCTGCTACCGAGAAGGAATGGGCTGAGACCTATCCGCTGGAGAAGGAAGCTCTGGATTACTTCATCAACAATGCCGGTTCGCCTAATGGTGTCATCGACGGCGGTATTCCAGTCTTCGCAGCCGGTAACGAGTATGCTGGCAATCCTGCTTTCCCAGGTGCTTACTCTAAGTGTGTCAGCGTATCTTCATTAGCTGCCGACTATACTCCAGCCTGCTACACTGATTATGGTTCGCTCGTAACCCTGAGCGCTCCTGGTGGCGACTTGGAATATTACAGCAAGATTGGCGAGCAGGAAGATGAATACTGGGCAGAGACGACAACCGAGCAGAAAGGTGCTGTGCTCTCTACGATGATCCAGAACGGTAAGCCTGCTTACGGCTACATGGAGGGAACCTCTATGGCTTGTCCTCACGTTTCGGGTGTGGCTGCCTTGGGTCTCGCTTATGCTGCCAAGACGAACCGTCATTATCGTGCTGCCGATTTCGTAGCCCTGATGAAGAAATCTGTGAAGGAACTGGATAGTCATTATCAGAATGGTGCAACCAAGACCTACTACATGAACCATACTACCGTAGGTGCTTCGCCAGAGATTGTACAGCTCTCTAAGTACATCGGCAAGATGGGTGCTGGTCTGATTGATGCAGCTCAGCTCTTGAATAACATCAAGAACAAGGAACTCAGTTCTGATATGAAGTTGCCTAACGTGTATGTGGGCATCGAGAAGACTGTTTCTCTCAACCTCGCTGCATATTTCGCAGGTCGGACAGAGGGATTCACTTGCTCTGTAGCGAATGGTAGCGTAGCTTCTGCTTCGGTAGATGGCAAGACGCTCACCGTGAAGGGACTCGCTGCCGGAAGCACAACGCTCACCGTAACAGCTGCCAATGGTACCAGCCAGAACGTAGTTGTGACCGTTAGAAAGAGTGCCGGTAATAATGGTTGGATGTAATTGGATGTAATATGAAGATATTTGCTTTCCTATCGATTTTCTTCCTGGCTTTGCCTGTTACGGTGAATGCGCAGGAGGAACTGCTGAAGTTTGAGCATCCGCTTATCGATGCAGGTACGATGACCGAGGACGATGCGCCTCGCACCTTCACCTTCACAGGTAAGAATGTGAGCAAGAAGATACTGCACATCACACAGGTGAGAACCACCTGTGGATGTACCAGTTCTTATGTTAGGGGCGACGTGATGAAGCCTGGCGATACTTGTCAGGTGCAGATCACCTTCACGCCTAACCGCTATCCGGGCACCATCAATACGGGTGCTTATCTCTATCTGAAAGAGGTAGAGGGACAGCCTGCCGTTAAGCTTGCCTTAACGGGCAAGGTGCTGCCGGGTGCTGACCAGTGGGCACGCTATCCGCACAAGATGGGCGCACTCAGACTGAAACAGGCGAAGGCAAGTATCACAGAGGTAAAGCCGGGCACAGAGCCTGATGCACGTATCCTCTGCGGAAACAGCGGTGACAAGCCGCTCCGTATATCCAGCCTCCTTCTTCCTCCTTATGCCCGTCTTACGACAGAGCCTGAGGTGATAGAACCGGGTGATGAGGCTGACCTCGTCATCACCATCATAGCCGATAAGATTCCGGCTACGATGCCCGAATCCTTCACCTTCCCTGTTATTCTGGAGGGCTTGGACGCCCGTCCGTCTGACAGAACGATACAGGTCGTTGTAAAGTTAGAAAGGTAAAAGGGTAAAAAAGTAAAAAAGAAAAAAATACCAAGACAATGAAATATTTGAAAAAACTCTTCACCCTCCTGGTGATTGCTTTGTTTGCCTGCGGCTTTGCAGCCTGCAGCAGCGATGATGAAGAACCGGAGGAGCCTTCTCTGGAAGTTACACCTGCCAATCTTCATGGCACATGGGAGTTGGCTGAGTGGAACGGTAAACCTCTTGCTGAGGGCACATACTGCTACATCGTTTTCAACCGCAAGGACCAGACTTTCGAGATGTATCAGAAGTTTGACAGTATGTATGGTCGCCATATCACCGGTTCGTTCGCTATCAAGAACGATCCATACCAGGGCTACATCATCAGCGGAAGCTATGATAACGGTAAGGGCGACTGGTACCAGAGTTATCTCGTAACCCGTCTCCTGGCATCGGGTTCCATGATATGGACCGCCAAGGACAATGTTACCGACATCAGCCGCTACAAGCGTTGCGATGAGGTACCTGCCGAGATACTCAAGGAATGTAAAGATCTCACTGAAGAATAAAAAAAAGAGCGAATTATCTGCAAATTCTGCGGATTATTCGCTCTTTTTTTGTATCTTTGCCCTCAAACTTATCATCAGGTTCAAAGTTTAAGGATATGATATTAACGATTACAGGTTCAGACAGCACCGGAGGCTCTGGTGTGCAGGCGGACATCAGGACGATTGCCGAGTTGGGCGGTTATGCTGTTTCGGCGATAACCAGCATCACTGTGCAGAATACGCTCGGTATTCAGGAGTTCTTCGATATTCCAGCCGAGATTGTTTCGGGGCAGATAGAGGCTATCATGAACGATATGCAGCCTGATATAGTGAAGATTGGTATGATACGCAGGGTGGAAACGCTGAATGTGGTCATCGATGCGTTGACCAAGTACCGTCCTGCCCATATCATCTATGCCCCTGCCATCTGGTCGAGCCAGGGCGATGCGCTGATGACGGAAGATGTGGTGAGCCAGATCAAATACCGTCTGCTGCCGCTCTGTTCTGTCGTCGTGTCACGCAAGAAGGAGAGCGACATCATTCTTCAGAATTCCAAACTGCTGAGCCTTGCCGAGAAGCAGGGACTCCGGATCTATCGCCTCGACAATGCCAATTCGCATGGTCTCATCAACCGTTTCTCTTCAGCTCTTGCCGTTTATCTGAATCAGGGCAAGAAGATGGAGGAGGCGTTGGCGATGGCGCAGGATTTCATCAATGTAGAACTCGTGCGCCAGAGCAATCTGCAGGGCAGGAGTTCTGAACTCTACAACCAGTTTATCTCGCAGGTTAATAACTTCTGCCGCACTTATAGCGATGTTCATTTCTATGCCGACCAGTTGAATGTGAGTGGCCGTTATCTGGCTCAGGTTACCCGCCGCATCTCCGGCAAGACGCCGAAGGCAATCATCGATGAATACATCGTGAAGGAGATAGAGCGCGAGCTTTCTACCACCACGCATACGGTTCAGGAGATAGCCAACACCTTCGGTTTCTCATCCCAGGCTCATCTCACCAAGTTCTTCAAGAAGATGAGAGGGGTAACGCCTTCTGCTTTCAGGCAGCCAAAACCTGTTAATTAAAATGAGTCCAGCCAATTAAGGCAATAAAATACGGCCAACTGAGGAAATGAAATACGGCCAACTGAGAAAATAAAATCCAGCCAACTGAGGAAATATCAAAAAAAAATAGTATCTTTGCACACGTAATCAAATATTTGAAAATATGGAATACAAATATAGAATCGCAGACCAAATGCTGGCAAAGAAACTGGCAAGCAAGGGGGCTATCTTGATAGAAGGTCCAAAATGGTGTGGGAAAACTACCACCGCCGAACAGCAGGCTAATAGTATCCTGTATATGGATAATCCTGCCTCATTGGAAACAAATCTACAGATGGCAGAGATTGATGCTTCTGTCTTGCTGGAGGGTGATACGCCAAGACTTATTGATGAATGGCAGTTGGCACCCAAACTTTGGGATGCCATCAGATTTGAGGTTGACCATCGGCATGATGTGGGACAGTTTGTCTTGACAGGCTCTGCTGTTCCTGCAGATGAAAAAGATATGCACCATTCTGGAACGGGACGGTTCAGTTGGCTAACGATGAGACCAATGAGTCTCTATGAATCAGGCGAATCAAACGGAAAGGTGAGTTTGGCACATTTATTTGAAACACCAGAAAAGATAGTTGCCATTAACAAACTGAAGATAGATGACCTGGCATATCTGATTTGCCGTGGTGGTTGGCCTTTTGCTTGTGGATTACAAGGCGAAGCAGCTTTGGAACAAGCATTCGACTATGTGGATGCTGTTATTAAGAAAGATGTTTCGCGGGTGGATGGAGTAAATCGCAACGCAACGACTACAAGATTGCTATTGCGTTCATACGCCCGGAATCAAGGTTCGCAAGCAACCATCGGAACGATAGTGGCTGATATGATGACAAATGATGAAAATGAAATTAGCGTGAAGACAGCAGGTAGCTATCTGGAAGCCTTGCGCAAGATTTTTGTCATAGAGGATTCCGAAGCCTGGAATCCTAACCTACGCTCCAAGACGGCTATCCGTACTGCAAATACCCGTTACTTTATAGACCCGTCTATCGGAACGGCAGTATTGGGACTGGGGCCTAAAGATCTTATCAACGACCTCAATACGATGGGGCTCTTTTTTGAAACCCTTTGTATTCGTGATTTGCGAGTCTTTGCAGATGCATTAGATGGAGAGGTGTATCATTATCGCGATAAAAATGGATTGGAATGTGATGCTGTTGTGCATCTGCGTAATGGTAAATATGGACTTGTTGAAGTAAAGTTAGGTGGCGACAAGCTCATTAACGAGGGTGCAGAAAACCTGCTAACTCTTGCAGGTAAAATAAATACAGAAAAAATGAATGATCCATCTTTCATGATGGTACTTACGGGAACAGGCGATTTCGCTTATCGAAGAAAAGATGGTGTTTATGTTGTTCCTATCGGGTGCTTGAAAGATTAAAATAAGGTTCATTTTACTTCTTGCCTGGTAACGGTACTAAGTTGCATCAGCGTAGTGTATGAACGAAGAAAAGTTAAAGTAATTAAGTTAAAATAGAAACACGGACAAATTGAATTTGTCCGGCTCTTTTGTCCGGTCGCTTGTAAAGAGTTAAATATTAGCAACTTATAAGCTACCGGACAATTTGTCCGGACAAATTCAATTTGTCCGTGTTATTTTTTTCTTTGCCTTTTAACTCTATGTTTTCCACCTCGGAACTCATAGACTTAGGAACCATAAAACTATGAGTTGGGATTTTTAACATAAAGCTCTAAAGCAGCCAAAGGAGAATAAGAGAGGTTGGAACGTA
>ENA-OPAR01000520-OPAR01000520.1-human-gut-metagenome-genome-assembly--contig:-NODE-520-length-17931-cov-2.890412_pt1 | contig 17931 bp, 27 predicted proteins | sample MGYA00241061_ERZ501438 | MGnify/ENA primary metagenome ERZ501438 (study PRJEB25962, sample SAMEA2042580) | human gut metagenome | biome: human gut; feature: human-associated habitat; material: faeces...
TACCACCGGCACCCCGGCAGCTTTCATACACTTACGGGCCGAAATCTTATCACCCATCCGGTCCATCGTCTCAGGAGACGGTCCGATAAAAATAATTCCCTCCTCTTTACAGCGACGTGCAAAAGTGGAATTCTCCGAAAGGAAACCATACCCCGGATGGATAGCATCGGCCTGATGCATCTTAGCCGCAGCAATTATTTTCTCTATATTTAAATAACTTTCTTTCGATGCTGCTGGCCCTATCAAACATGCTTCATCGGCATATAATACATGGCGGGCAGTTCTGTCGACCTCCGAGAAAACAGCTACGGTGCGTATGCCCATTTCGCGGCACGAACGCATTACGCGTACAGCGATCTCTCCTCGATTTGCAATCAAAACTTTCTTTATCATCTTTTATCTCATTTAAAAAGTTGCACAACAACCGGACGCACCCTGATTCCGATCAAGGCACTTCCTTCATTACTTATCATTTATTTAAGGTTAATATACCGACTGCCTCCTAACCCACGAGGATAAACAGGGTTTGTAAAAAGATTGGCAGGTATTCTGACTCGCTTCTATTCTGAAGCCTTCCCGACATCATAAACGACAGCAGTGGCAAAAGTGTTTTTCAGAACATAACAAAGCTTCACAGCAGCGGGACTGTTCAGGATTTACACCTGATTCCCTTTTCATTCTCTTCACCATTTATTCCATTCAGTAAGAGAAACCAATCGGGGCGCAAAGATAGTCCATTTTTTTGAAACAGTTCAATCTACAACTATTTATTTGCTCAAAAAGGGAAAAACTGTGCAAGAAAAGACAGTATTCCTGCCTGTTTAGGAGAAAAAAGACAAGTACTTTACAGGTAACAACAAATGCTTTGACTGCTTCTATGAAACAGATGTGTATATTGCAAAGAGTAGTGCCACGCCGTTGGCATAGATGTGACATATAGTTTGGCATAGTTGTGACATACGGCTTGGCATAAACGTGACATACCTATTGGCACGGTTGTGACACAAGAGCGAACAATGTTATACCACAGATGCGGCATGAACCGGAACATAGGTATACCCATCTTTCTCAAAGAGGTTTGATACTCATCATACAATGTCATATTGTCGAACACCAGATTGCCTAAAGTCATGCCGATGACTTCACGCTTTTTCTCAGCGAATCCACTAGCTCTTGCAAATCTTCTATCGTTTCCGTACGCCAACGTTTCATATCTCTCGAAATGTCCCCACGAAGAGAGATTTTAGTTGAGGATAAAAGGACACCGGCCGAAATCACATTCAGACCCGCCACTTCACCTTGCAACGCCAACAACCAGTTAGAAGGCATGCTCTTTGTAATATCGTCTTCACTAACCGTTTGAATAGAAAAAAACAATCCTTTTTTCTCGCGTTTGATACCCAATGCCGTCACCACCACATTGTCCATCATGATGGATTCGTCTTCCAATGTACGTTAATGACATTGTTTCCTTTATAAGCCCTGGCTTTTCGGATAGCCCCATAAAGTTGTCGAACTACATACACACGATAGTGTAAAAGGCTTCCTTCAAGTTCGAATTTGCAAGTCCTTTAACAGGGCTACGCTTCTGTAAGAAATGTACCGGGAATTGGAATCTTATCCAGAACCATCACAAAATATTTATTCAAACGACGAAGGGAAAGCAAGTAACTGATATGCCAGCGCTCTAGCCATACGTTCATGCCCTTTCGCATTAGGATGCAAGCGGTCCGTATTCCCATCATGGAAGTAACGCACATGCGAATCATTCAAAGGATACAATCCACAGATACTATTCAAATCAATTACCGGAATCGCCCAAACATTAGCCGTTTCCTTCACAGCTTTCACATATTCATCTACATACAGACCTATTTTATTGGGAAATAATTCTTCAGGCTGTATATTATTCCCGCTGAAACGAGCTCTCGCCCGGTGAATAGGAGTCAACATAATAATCTGTTTTTCAGGATAGTTTGTTTTCAGAAAGTCCATCACAAGGTTAATCCGCCCCCGAAAAGTGGAATCATTCAATACTGGTTCCCTATACTTACGACATTCTGTCAGTCCTCCTTTCACTTCCGTCTCCCGTTCACTCTCAGCATACCATTCTCCCAATGGAACTCCTCCGTTATAATCATTGGTTCCAGCAAAAATGAAGATAGCATCAATACTGTCACCTTTTTCCTCCAGCAAACGCTTCGCCTGCTTCAGGATTCCATCCATCCGGTTTCCGTTGAGTCCATATACACATGGTGTAAAATGCAACCATTCTGCTAAATATTCCCAATAACATTTGGTAGTGCCCACTCTTTTTTTGTCCGTGATGGAATCTCCTAAGAAAGCTACTTTTTTTCCTCTCCACTGACTGTTTTCCAAAACAGCAGGGTGTTTTGTTCCTATCTCTCCATCTGACAATGGCGCCGGATATACATTCGCCGATAACATCAGAAATATGAAAAAACAAGCTATTATACGTCGGTTCATATGATCTTACTTTTTTTATTATTGCCGCAAATTTAGATATAAATCCCGACTTATCTACCAATACGATGAAAAAATCAGGACCAGACTGCTCTTATCTCACAATCAACTTATTGTCTTCCAAAGCGATCCGCACCTTCTGTAAACAGTTCAAATTATCAACAGCCTGTGCGAGACTTGCGCTACGCAATGCACTAAAATGCATTTTATCGTTCGCACATGCCGAATTTTCAAACACCACCCCTACATTATACCAACGGGCTAAGTCTTGCAAAATCTCAATAAGAGGTTGATTCTGAAAATAAAAATAACCATTTACCCACTGTGTGATACCATAAGTATCCACTTCCTGCAGAACACGGATATGTCCATCTTCTTCCACGCATGCTCCCTGACCAGGCTTCAAAATAATATCAGAATCCGAATTGCTTGAAGGTAAAATGGAGATGGAACCATCAATCAATGATACTTGAGTTTTTTCTGATGCATAATTCCGGAAATTGAACTCTGTTCCCAGCACACGTACTTTCATCTTGTCGGTCTCCACCACAAAAGGACACTCTTTGTTGTGAGCCACTTTAAAATAAGCCTCCCCCGTTAGAATGACTTTACGTGAATCTTTTGTAAAAGCCGTAGGAAATTGTAAGCTGCTTTCAGCATTTAGCCAGACATCCGTACCATCAGGCAATGTTACCTTAAAGTCGACGCCTCTTGGAGTGGATAAAGTTCTCATCTTTACCTTCTTGTCTACAACAGGAGCTTTATCAGTTTCCGACGGAGAAAAGAAAGAAATAGAATCTTTCCTGACAAAAGAGTGCAATTGTTCACCTTCGCTTTCCAAAACAACCACCTGAGGACGCTCATCATACTCCATAGCAACCAAAGACGGTTCCCTCACAATAGAAGTCAGAAAAGCATAATGATATATAAGCAAACCGACACATACAGCCGCCGCTCCAGCCAAGGCGGCTCCCCATACATGCCAGCGTGTTTTTTTCTCAGAGGACTTTACGGAAGATATTGTATTCCGCTTAAACATATTCCAAGCCCGATCCACATCTGGAGAAGCGGTATACTCTCTGTTTGCCGTCATCTGAGCTAAACGATATAAACGATAATCTGTCTTGTTTTCCGGTCGAGAAAAAAACTCACGAAGCTCCTCCTCCGAATAATTCTCCGGATGATTCAATATAGAAGTAAAATCATACTCCCTCTGCTGTTCTTTTAGATCTGTTTCGTCCATGTTATATAAATAACGTATCAACTACCTAATCAGTTACCTTTTACAGCCTTTTTCTTAAATTCCCTACGTAAAATGGCAAAAGCTTTCACCATATGTTTATGAATGGCAGCTTCACTCAAATTCATTGCTTCAGCCACCTCTCTATACTTCAGTCCCTTGAAATAACATTGCTCAAAAATCAAACGTGTCTGAGAAGAAAAAGTAGCAAGAATCTTCCGCATATAAACAATATCCTCTTCCAGATCTTCCACATCCTCCTCTCTCCATTCCAATTCCATTTGCAGAAAGAACTGCTGGTATTGCTGTTCAATAGACTTATGCCGAAGATAATCGATACTCCGGTTACGTACCGAACGGTATAAATACGCATCTGCCTTCTCTTCCCTCAGTCTGACATATTGTCCCCAAGCTTCCCCGAAAACATCCCCTACAATATCTTTCGAAACTTCTGCATTTCCCGTTATATCATAAGCACAATAAAAAAGCCGGGAATAGTTTACCTTAAACAATTCCTCAAACTCTTTCTCTAAAAATGCAACATGCCCCATTTAAATCGGAATATTAGAAGTACTAGGATAAGTAAGTTCACCTATTTGTCGCACTATCGTATCGAGTGCAAACATAACCATTTTTACGTAAATACGGCACGCTTTTATCAGCAAAAGTTCAAATCGGTAAACTTCAGGCGGTAATATCCGAAAAAAAAGAATAATCGAGTAGGAGTAAAACGAAGTAACAGTTTCCATCCTTCTTTCGTTTTCCGACCTCTCACACCACCACACATGCTGTTCGGCACGTAGCGGTTCTTTAAGTATGATGCAATTGGCTATACAGTTTGGTCATAAAGAGATATCCTACCTTGAGGAGGTGTTGGTTAAAAATGTATCGGGTTCATATCCAACTGTTGGAGATATGCCAGTAACCCTTTTGAGTGTTGCTCCATTGCCAAACTCTCCAATTATCAGTACCATATCTTTGAAGATTTACCTATTTTCAACTTTTCCATATATACATACGAAATCGATGTTGATACCTGTATTGGTTTCTCTTATAACAGATTTCATATCTGCATAACTATCATAAGCCAGGATTTCATTCCATGGCTTTTTTTAAATCCAAAACATGTTGTGCAAATGTTGTGCAGCCACTATAAAAAGAAAACGCTAACTACTTAATAAATAAAGCAATTAGCGTTTTCTTCTGTACTCGGAGCGGGACTAATAATATTATATTCTATTACTTTATAAGTAATCTTGTTTTCACTGATATTCAATAATATACCTATTCACTCAACATAGCACAAAGGTAATACAATATAATAGAATAACAAATAATTGCCCGTAAACTTGCCCGTAAAATCAAATATCGCTATATTTGCCATACATAAAACTGGAAGCTATGGCAACATACAGATTTGAGCTTAATGACAAACCTTCAAGAAATGGCAAGTATACTGTTTTTCTCCGTGTGACAGTAAACGGAAAGAGAAAGAAATTCAAAACGCCAGTTGAAATAACCAGAAGGTCTGATTGGAATCCAACCCCCAAAGGAGATAATTGGATAAGACCATCCGAACCTAATTCTAAAGTATGGAACCAAACATTATCTAAAACCATAGAGAAGGCAAAGGAAATTTACGAAGAACTTGCCAGCAATGGAGCAGTTACTTCGGAAAAGGTTATATCTGGAATTAATGCAGAATCAAATGTATTTTCATTTATTACCTTCGCAGAAGAATTTGCAAAGAATACCTATGAATCAGGAGAGTACCGGACATATACAAAATATATCACTCTTCTGAATAAATTAAAATTCTTCATCAATGGAGTACCCCCCAAAAGCATCCTTACTATCCCTCGAAATGGAAAGGAATTAGAAATATATTTGAGTAAACTTAAAAAGGATTTACTTTTCAACGAAATCACTTTGTCTTTTTTAAATAAATTCAAAGCCTATCTTAAGAGAATCCCAAACTCAAAAAACGCTGAACTAACCTTGCATCAGAACACTATAAGCAAACAGTTTGACAATTTTAAAAGCCTCTACAATAAAGGCAGAATAGAACTCAGAGAAAAAGGACTATCAATTAAAGATAACCCTTTCGACGATTTCGAGTGTGAAACGATTGATACCAATAAAGAAAAGCTAACGTGGGAAGAAATAGAACGATTGAAAAATTTGGATTTAGAAGAAAACAGCTTAATATGGCATTCTCGCAACTGCTTCCTGCTAGCGTTTTATTGTGCTGGAATGAGAGCCGGTGATCTAATTCAGTTAAGAGGAACAAACATTCTATATGAGCGTGGAGACTGGCGTATTAGTTACCGTATGGATAAAACAGCAACTGTAAAAGAGATACTCCTCCTTCCTGAAGCTTTGGAAATAATAACCAAGTACATAGATTTACAAAACCGAACATCTGATTATGTATTTCCGCTATTAGATAATAAGGCAAACTATGCGAAAGCTATCACATGGGAAGATAAGGAACGGCTACCACATGAAGTAAAAAAGCATCTTCTTCAACAGGTCAATAGCAAAAACAGTCTGCTAAATAAGTATTTGAACAAAATGGCAGTAATGGCAGGCATTACAAAAAAGATAAGTATGCACATAGCTCGGCATTCATTTGCAAACATTGCCAGGCAGAAGAAAGTTAACGTGTACGATATTTCAAAGGCTTTAGGGCATTCTTCTCTAAAAATAACGGAATCTTATCTTTCCAAGTTTGACACAACAAGTCAAGATGCCACAATGAAACAAGTCTTTGAGACAAAATTCACAGATGAAGAAACCTTAATTAAACAACTACAAGCTCTTGATTCTGACGCTATAAAAAGAATTTTAAACAAGACTATCAAACAATAAATACAGACTAATATGATATTTACAAATAATCAAAAAGTAGAATTTGAAGCGTTATGCGATATGTATGGATATGTATCTATCCGCAATAATAAAAACGCATTTATGCTATTCAGCTATTTTATAAGCGAAAATGACTGGAAGGATTTAGTCATCGGAAACAATCTAAAAATAGCCTTATTCATTAAGTTTCTAAAGAGCTGTGCAGGAAATGGAATACAATTAACCAGTACAGTAAGTAATCCGGAGAAGGGGGAAGTAAAAGGAAGTGCTAAAAAAATTATCATAGATGACGAATTGCTATTGGACAACATTTACCTGTTGGCTAACACCTTACTTGAGGCTAATTCGGACGGCACTTACCAATATGAATTTGATTGGGAATTTAAAGACAAAATAAAATACAAAAGAGGTCTTGCTCCGGTCTATGAAATACAGGAATCCCCTTTCTATACAGAACCATATACCGATGAAGAATTAAATTCAATAATAGCCTATGAATCAAATAGAGAAAAGAGAAAGAACCTTACTCCAAACGCATCGATAGGGAAACGACTTAGTTTCATATACAACGCTTTGATCAAACAAAAAATATTTGGAAATACAGCTCGGGGCGAAAAGACTAAAGAATATAGTTTTCTTTACGACTATCTGGTTTTAATTGGAATAACAAATAATATAGGAACCGGCTACTCTGGATATATTGGAAAGGAAAAATATACCCATGTCAAAAATTGGATAAGCGCATATCAAAATCATACAGAAAAATAGTCTTTTGGATTTGAGTAAATATTTAGGGTAAAAAAGTAGGGTATTATCCCGAAATTTTACCTTTTTTTATTTTTCTATAGAATCCAAAGAAATTTACTCCCTTTGTATCATCGAATTAAAACTGATTATTATAATTCAAAAATATGATGCAAATGGTAAATGAAAGCAATGCGCCCACTTCGTTGTCAATGGCGGTAGTTCCACAATCCTTTCTTAATGGATTGATGGATGAAGTTAGAGAGGTAAAAAGCCTTCTTCAAAAGAAGTCAGAAGAAGAAGTAAACAATCAGTGGATTGAGTCTACCCAAGCAAGAAAAATGCTTGGAATATCTGCGAAAACGTGGCAGACTTATCGAGATGAAAGAAGAATCCCTTTTAGTCAATTTGGAAGAAAGATTTATGTGAAACGTGCTGACTTAGAGAAATTCATGGCAGATCACTACATTGATTCTAATAAATAAGAAAGGAGTTGCCCTATGACTAAGCAAAAGAACAACTCCAAATATCTTGGGCACGATTATACAGACAAAAGTACTGATTCCGCACGACTTATCCAATCAGTCAGAAGGTTATTTTTATCCGGCGGCAAGTTTACTGCCCGGCAGTTGAACGAATTAGCTGGTTTCAACGATGCCCGGAAGATTATCTCCGTCCTTCGCAATAATGAAGGTTGGAACATAGTAGATTGTCGTTTACCCAATGGCTGTAAGCTTTATTGGTTGGCTGGGAAAGGAGGTTATGATGAGTGAGGCAACTGAAAAAATTGTAGGTGAGTTTGAGAAAACCACTAATCAGAACGAAGATTCCAACCGGAAAATAAAACGGGCATCTGACCTAATAAAACGGGGAGTAAAAGAAATCCCTATGCTTTTTGCACCTGTATTTCCCCGTGTTGGCGTTGCTTTATTTGCCGGAAGTTCTGATGGCGGGAAATCTATGCTATTGCGTTGTATGAGCATATGTACAGTAACAGGACGTGATTTTCTAGGATGGAAATACAGAGGCGTTCATCGTTCCTGTATTTTCGTTGCGACAGAAGACGATGAAGAAGCGACATCTTATTTGCTCACAAAGCATGAAAAAACCTACGGAGATCGGGCAGACGATTTGCGTAATCTTCGTTTCGTGTTCAATTCCGAAAACATCGTTGCAGAGCTTGACTCTGAACTCACTATTGAACCCGCTGACCTTGTTATAATTGATGCCTATTCAGATGTTTTTGACGGGAAAGAACAGAATAATGCTGCGCAAACGAGAGCATTTATCAATAAGTTCAAAGCCTTGGCTGAAAAACATCAATGCCTGTTTCTTTTCCTACACCATACAGGAAAGAGAACGGAAGACCTTGCACCATCAAAGAACAACTTTGTAGGCAGTCAGTCTCTTGAAGCTTCGGTAAGGCTTGGCATAGAACTGCGTGTTGACAGAACGAATCCCGAGCAACGACACTTCTGTATAGTGAAAGGCAATTACTTGGGTAGCCAATATAAGCAATCTTCCTTTGTGCTGAAAATGGATGAAAACTTTGTGTTCACTGAGACTGGAGATAGGGTAGCTTTTGATAGCTTGGCTTTGAACCCGAATCAGGGTAAACCTCAATCGAAAGGAAAGCAGCCATCTGATTTCACTCCAGAGCAACATCTTGCGTTTTTACGTGAAGTTGCATCCAAACCAAAATCGAAAAATTACTTAACAAGTGCCGTAATGGATAACTTCGGGTTGAGCGATAAGACTGCAAGAAAGTTCATTGATTACTACATCGAAGAAGAGTATCTGAAAGTTTTGGAAGGGAAACCTTATTCAACATATCAAGTCAATGAGAGAGAACTACCGTTTTAAGGTATGGTATGGTACTCTACCATACTACCACACCACAGATAAGGAGGTATGGTATGGTAGTACCTCCTATAGGGGAAGTACGTACCATACCACACCTTCCTTTTTATCATCTGAATTTTAAATGAAAATCAAAACCAATATGAAAGCTGAAAATAATATTCCAACAATAGAAACGCAGATAACAATCTGCACCGAAGTTAAACATGAATCTATGATTCTTTTGATGTATGGTTTAGTTCCGAATGAGTATATTATGGATTCCGTCAAAGAAGCAAAAAAAATGCTGTCTAAGGGGAAGTTATACATTGAGCTTACTAATGGACGTATAAACAGCTCGAATAAGTTCAGTGAGTTTGAGATTGACAGAGCTGATGAATGTCCGATTGAAGCCTACAAGTCGATACTTATTGATAACCTCGCATTTGCCACCTTACTGCAATATGCTTTTAGTTTCATCCCCGAAAAATAGTGCCGCTATGAATGAATCCAAATATCACCTCCAAAAATACGCCGGAATGATTACCCGGCACACGTGCCCCCAATGTGGACACAAGGGAGAATTTACTTATTATGTTGATGAGAGAAACATTCCTATTGATGAATCGTGCGGCCGTTGCAATCGGGAACGCTGCGGTTATCACCTGACACCTTCGGAATATTTCAAGGCACACCCGACCGATAAACGGAATGAGTTTGATACATGGAAACAACCGGAACCAATAAAAGTGATTCCCGTATCTTACTTACCCTTGACGTTATTAGCAGCAGATACACACCGAAGCAAGAACAATCTATTCCGATTCATGGCTAAAGAGTTTGGAGAAGTTGAGGCAAATCGTGTCTTTGAGACCTATCATGTGAGTACATCCAAACACTGGGCATTTATGAATGGCTTAAGCACCGTTTTCCCACAAATAGACAGTCAAGGAAGATTGTGTCGCTTGAAAGTCATGGGTTACAATCCTATAACAGGAAAACGCTTAAAGAAAAACGACACAGTACAATTATGGAATATGAAGTTCAAAAAATATGTTCCAGACACTCGTACTATCGACCGTGTTTGGTGGGCTGACAAACCGGCATTAAACAATTACGAATTAAATCTGGTGCAGTGCCTATTCGGTTGCCACCTGATTAAAGATGCTTCTCGTGTGGGAGTTGTGGAGTCTGAAAAGTCAGCCCTTATATGCTCTATTTTGATGCCTGAAATAACTTGGATCGCCACAGGCGGGTGTAATGGCTGCAAATGGACGGACCCAGCCGTTTTTCAGCCGTTAATCGGCAAAAGGGTAGTTCTGTACCCCGATAGTGGGATGCTCGCCAAATGGGAAGAAAAAGCTGAAATATTACGCAGTTCCGGAATAGATGTAACAGTCAGCCGGGCATGTGAGGGTTTGCCGGACAACTGGGATATTGCCGATGTGCTTCTTAGAGAACGACACGCAAAGAAAGGAATGACAGTAGGCGAAGTGCTCGCTTATGCCACCGAAATAGGAGTTATTAATCAAATTCACATAAACGTATGAAATTAAGAGAATATCAAAACGACATAGCCATACAAGCAGCATATAAACTGGTCGCTTTCGGTTGCTGTTATCTATCAATGGAATGCAGGACCGGTAAGACTATCACGGCATTGTCTACCGCTGATAACTTCGATGCTGAAAGTGTCTTATTCATTACCAAGTTAAAGGCTATACCAAGTATTAAGACTGATTATGAAGCGTTGAAACCGTCTTTCAAGTTGGATGTTGTCAACTATGAAAGTTGCCATAAAGCAAAAGGAAAGTACGACCTTGTGATTATTGATGAAGCCCACTCACTCGGTGCTTATCCTAAACCAAGTAAGCGTACTCAGGAAATCAAGGCTATTTGCGAAGGGCTTCCGGTCCTGTTTCTCTCCGGCACACCATCACCGGAAAGTTATAGCCAATTATATCATCAGTTCTGGGTATGTTCATCCTCTCCGTGGAAAGAGTATCAGACTTTCTACAAATGGGCAAAGGTCTATGTAAATGTGAAGCAGAAGAAAGTGAACGGTTATTTCATTAACGACTACAGCCATGCGGACAAAGCGAAGATAGACCGGGACACAAGAGACTTGTTTATCAGCTACTCACAGGAACAAGCCGGATTTGAGGTGAACATAAACGAGCATATATTATCAGTACCAATGAATGAATGTACCGGAAAATATATTTCTTCTTTGCGAGATAGCTTGATGGTAGAGATAGATGGTAATGCCATTTTAGGCGATACTCCGGCTAAATTACTTACCAAGCTGCATCAGTTATCATCCGGTACGGTAATCGCTGAAAACGGGTTTCATTTGACGTTTGACAAAAGCAAGGCTGAATTTGTCCGTAAGCAGTTCGCAGGGAAGAAGGTTGCACTTTTCTATGTGTACCAGTCGGAAGCAGAGTTATTGCAATCTGTTTTTCAGAACTGGACAGATAGCCCGGAAGAGTTTCAAGCCTCCACAGACAAAGTTTTCATTAGTCAGGTAAGACGTGCCCGTGAAGGAGTTCGACTTGATACGGCTGATGCTTTGATATTCTTCAATCTTGAGTTCAGTTTCTTGTCATACGAGCAGGGACGGAACAGACTTGTATCAAAAGAACGCACGGCACCGGCAGAGGTTTACTTCCTTTGCTCTGATTGCGGTATTGAAAGTAAGATACTGGATGCAGTACACGGAAAAGAATCATTCACTGCCTCGTATTACTTCAAACTTCAAAAACAATAGTTATGGAAATTTGGAGAAACAGAAATATAGAGGATTTACCTAATGAAACCTGGATAGATATCAAAGGTTATGAAGGCTTGTACCAAATTTCTTCTTTAGGTAGGGTAAAAAGTTTGCCACGTCTTATAAATGGCACGTTAGGGGGTACGTATATGACAAAAAAACGAATTTTAGCCCAAGGTTTAGATTACCGTTATCCTCTTGTTACTATACATCTAAACGGGGCGAAAAAGACTATACATGTTCATCGGCTTGTTGCTGAAGCCTTTTTAGAGCGAAATAACCCAACTGATGTCGTGAATCACATCAATGAAATTAAGATAGACAATCGTGTTTCAAACCTGGAATGGTGTACCGTGACAGAAAATGTAAACCATGGAACAGCGATTGAACGAAGAAGAGCCAAGAGCATGAATAATCCTCGTATCTGCAAGCCTATTGCGCAATATAATCTTGATAGATCTCTAATTGCAATATATCCAAGTCAATGCGCTGCAGCACGAGCAATAAACGGAAAAGTAGATGCCATCCAAAGTTGTGCAAAGGGGCGCACTAAAAGTAGTTACGGATATAAATGGGTATTGCTATGAATAAAGAACTGGAAAGTAAGATACAGGCTCGTATCATCAAACGGCTGGAAGCGCAAGGCTATTACGTAGTGAAACTGATTCTCACGAATAAAAACGGGATTCCGGATTTATTAGTACTGAAGGATGGCAGAGCTTTCTTCGTAGAAGTTAAGCGCCCGGGTGAAAAGCCTCGACCATTACAAAAATACCGAATGAACGAGTTAAGAGAATTAGGCTTTATATGTGAAGTGTGGAAAGAATAGATTTAAGCCACTTTTTCTTGTGAGATGATAAGATGTTCGTCTTTGCGGAGAAAATGGCTAATTTTTAAAACGTGATAAGAATATGAAAGAATTAAAGTGCATTAAGCCTTCACCATTGAAAGACAAATTTAAAAAGTACGGTGATACCTTTGAACTGGTAACCAAAAACGAGAGTAACCGAATGTATTGTTACCGAAGAACCACACCGGAAGGTATTATGTATTTTGAAGTGTTCCGGTCTAATTTATACAAAGATGAAAACGGGCATACTTATGAGTACTACCCTAGAGATTCCCAATTCGGTGTATCTGCATGGTGTATTCGTGATGGTGAACACGCACAGGAGAAAGTCCAGAATTATATGCAAAGGAAATATGAATAATAACATTCCGGGTAGGTCATCCGTAGCAGACCTACCCGGCAATATGAAAACATTAGATATGAGACCAACAGAAGTAATACAAGATGGAATCCGGATTACCCAGGAACAACCCGACAATGTTGTTATTGAGATGAACGGTTCTTCCATCACTTTAACAGTAGAGAATACAGAACTGCTCCGGGTGATGTTATATGAGGCCTACCGGTCCAAACGATGGAAACGTAGTCGTGCGGAGAAATCGGCAAGGAATAAGGCTCTTTGGGTACTCGCTAAAGCACAAGGAAAGAAGAAACCGGATGCCCAGACAGAAAAAGCGTATGAAAGGTTAAAAAGAATGGCATGTGAAATGGAAGTTTCAAACATCGAGGTTATTGTACCTGATTATGATTTTAACTTCCCCGATACACCTGATTTTCTGAAATTATGAGTATCTTTGATGTATAATTTTAAAAGTTTAGCTGAGTCAGAAAAAGAAATCAAACAACCCAAAGGGCACAGGTTAAAAGCCCGACCTTTGAACAAGCGAGAAACAATTCATTCGGTCAAATGCTGAAAGGTATGGAAAAAGGCAGGTTAGTTCCTCGTGGAAGTGCTAACCGGTATGCACGTAACATCTCTGGTGACAAGTCCAGAGGTCTTGCTGCGGGATGATGAAAAATGCCCCTGCGTTTAACAATGAAGTAGGGGCATTAATTTTATATCACGATGTTAAATAAACAATCACGGTGCAAAAATTGTTGCATATTTAAATATATCGGCGTATATTTGCAACGCTCATCTATAAATAGAAGGAGTTTCGGGGCTCGGTTTATCTTGATATAAATCTGAGCCCTGCGTTTTTTATTCTATATTCGTTAAACGTTTCTTCATTTTCTTCTTTATGCCTTTTTCCGCATATTCTTTGTTCAAGTAATAAGCTGTCAATAAGTAATAAGAGCTTTTTCTCTGGCATTCAAGGACTATCACGTATTTCTCTTTTTTATCGTAAATGTATGTTTTAGTAACATCGCAACGCTTTTTCTGGTCACGTTCTGTTACGCTAAAGACTTCAATGTTTTCAGAAGACAATTCTTGAATGTGATGATTAATCCAATGCAACCGTTGAGAGCGGTCCTTCTCAAAAACTCGCTTGGCTGGGAGTAAATTCCCATTCTCATCTTCTTCCTGCACTTCCTCGCAAGTAAGGTGCGTAAATTGTCGCCCCATATCGGCTTCGCCATCCGATTTGATAGGATAGATTTGCTTTTCTCTAAACTTGAAATTTGGATTGTCTTCTATATCTCTTTTATAAATTCTCATAAGAGACTCTTTGCGTTGATATTCGTTTAGATGTAGAATCTCAAGTAGTTCTGGGTATTTTTTTAATAAATTCAAGGGCATAGTTGTTATTTTAGCGAGATGAAGAATAGATTAAACTTTTTCTTAAACAATGGAGTTGTTTTATTCAATGAAATATTTGCGTGTTCTTGTATTTTATCTACAATCTTCCTTTTGGCAATAACCTTGCCTTCTACGTCACCTTTTTCAATTCGCAAATTATAATTTATGGCTCCCATCAATATATCTGCCAACTGCACAAAGCAGCTCTCATGAGAACGTATGAATTGAAAATGCCTAATAGATGAGTTCCATCTTAAAATCTCTTGCAGCTTATGGAGTTTATTATGGCTACAGGTGTCTTTTATGTCGAAAAACACATTGTATTCATTCTCCATATCAGTCAGGTGATGCAGGAGTTGATAATACATTCTAAAATAGAAGTCATTGAATGTGTATTCAGGGCGTGTTTCATCTATTTGAGATTTATCTACAATGACAACTCTAAACTTCATGTCTGTCATGAAAAAATAGTCAATGAGTTCATTATACATTGGATATGTTGCATCATGTACGTTAGTCCATTTCAGCTCACCTGTGTAATTATGCTTTGTTTTAATGGCTTTAATTTGCTCCCTTGCCATCTTTATTTGTGGATATGCAATACTTACATACCCTAAAAGCATATATGGATGCCCGTCATTTTTCAAGTGCGTACTTTCGTCGCAATAGATATTGAATGTCTTACTCATACTCATTCCGCTTTTAATGTTATTGACTTACCACAGTGAGGACAGGTAAGGGAAGCAGTTCCAGTTTTTGGCTGCTCGAATAGTTCCGCAATAGAAACCTCTAAAGCAACTGCTATCTTTTCAAGTGTTTCTACTTTGGGGGACATTTTCCCATTGACTATATTGTAAAGAGCAGGTAGAGTGATACCTACTTTTTCAGCGATAGAATTTACTTTTATTCCTTTCTCATCGCAAATTTCTTTTATTCTATAATTCATATACAGTATTACTTTATATATCTTTTGTTGCAAAAGTAAGAATAAACTCTCTATATAAACCAGCACTACATATAAATAATGTTAATATAAAGCATTAATACATCTTTTTATTTGCACATTATGTAGTAACACTATATATTTGCATCAAGAAAATAAACTAATAGTATATACGCTATGACAAAAGAAGATTTAAACCAGATGTGTAGAGAATACCAAGAGGTATTAGTAATGAGTGAAGAAGAAGTATTCGCTATGTACGAAGAAAGCAAATCAGAGTGTATCGCTTCTTTTGAGGCTGAAATTGATTATTGGGAAAATTATTTCGGATATAAGTACTAACACATAAAATCTACGATTATGGCAACGAATTTCAAAAATCAAATGAGAGAGTTTATGAAGCAGAGTTGGATGCTGGTTAAGGTGTACGGCTTTTCAATGGCTGAGGCAATGAAACAAAGTTGGAAAGTCCTCAAACTGAAAGCGGCTTTAAAGAAAGGTGTAGTAAAGTTCTACTATCAAAAGCTGAACGGTAAAATCCGTACTGCATGGGGTACTTTGAAAGAGGACTTAGTACCTGAAACAAAGGGCACAGAACGCAAAAAGAACGAGAGCCTTATAACTTACTACGATAACGAGAAAGCCTCTTACAGAAGCTTCAAAGTAGCGAATTTGATAAAGATAGGATAATTAACCCGGTGGGGTATGCCGAAAATCCGGCTACCCTGCCACAAAGATATAGAACTATGTATTTTCCATTAGAGATTAACGAACAGTTGGCAAGTGCCATGAGAGCAGCAGCCGAGTTTAAAGTAGAAGTAGAGAAAATTATAGAAAGTGTAGGCGTTGATGAAGAAAGTCCCATTACTGACGATAAGAAACAGTATGAAACGATGAGCGATGATATTTGCGAAATGATGTGTAAGATAGGGCATACAATAGGCAATACAATTACAGAAATAGCCCTCGATGAAGTAAGAAAAGTAAACCCACGTAATAACCTAAACCCTGAAAGCTATGTTTCTAAGTAAAGATGCCGAAATTCTGATAAATGCCCTTAGAGGTGAAGATAACGATACAACCGCTTTTAAAGCTGCAATCTGTGATGCAATGTCTATTATCATGTTCATGTATCAAATGCACGCCTCAGAAAAAGAGCAAAAGATGCTGGCTGATGCTATTGATACATTATCAAACTACAATCAATTGATAACCGCATTATCAAAAGAGAAATGAAACGCTATATCTTCTTGCTGGTAGTAGGTATAATCCTACTACCGGCTACTAACAGCGAATTTTGTTTGAGTAATATAACCGGGCTGGCAATGGTGTATATTGCAGGTCATAAATTGAATATGTTTTATGAATAAGAATGTAGTAAATAAAGAGGTGCAGGAATGGTTAGACCGCTTCGGCTCTGATGATGAGGATAGATGTATAGAACAAGCTAACATAGGCAAGACTATGGCATTTATTGTAATCCAGTCCGGATGTGGATATTTAGACAAAAGAGAGGCTTTCGGGCTTCTTACAAGTCTTAGTAATTACATGGAGTTATTATCAAATGTAGAACCAAAGTAATAAATGTTATCGCCCGGTGTATAATATGCCGGGCAAAATTTATATATTTACGAACTAATACACACGATTATGAAGAAAGAAGAAACTCTTTACCTGCCTATCAAACAGGTTTATTTTGATGAAATTATTGCCGGCACGAAGAAAGCCGAATACAGAGAGGTCAAAGAAGGCATTACCGCCAACCGATATTTACTGAAGGATGAAAACGGCAAGTACGTACTCAATCCCAAAGTTACAGAACCAGGCAAAGAATATTTCATCGACGACTACAACAACGGTAACTTTCCGTTCATGCCGAAGAAGTATAAATACCTGGCATTGGCAGTCGGTTACGCAAAAGAACGTGATACTGCGATAGTCGAAGTTACCGGATATTCTTTTGAACCTCACTTGATTCGCTGCAATCTTTATGCGTTCTGGACGATAGTTTATCATTTAGGCAAAGTCATAGAGGTACATAGAAAGTAATTTCTCTGCGTTTCTTCTGCGTTAAAGCTAGCGTCGTGTGTGTGCATAGGCGCAATTAAGTGAATTATCTGATGTGTTCACGGGCGTATGTACACGCACATACGCAATGTAAATCACACGTTATCACATAATCCCCATGCTATAAAGGTAACGGTCCATACACGCACGTGCGCAAAGTAACCTAAAGAACCTAAACCATTAAAAAAACGTGTGTACATAGAATAGGAAAAACAAGCGCAATTGAAATATTATTTTCGTCCACAAGAGTTCTCTCCAACAGAAGCCGGATAGTATAAACGTACTATTGGAATTTTTATAGGATATGCGCACTCAAATAATGTCTACTATTTGATTTCTGCCCGTAATATGGGACATTCAGTAAATACTATAAAATTAG
>ENA-OPAR01000522-OPAR01000522.1-human-gut-metagenome-genome-assembly--contig:-NODE-522-length-17904-cov-2.557958_pt1 | contig 17904 bp, 17 predicted proteins | sample MGYA00241061_ERZ501438 | MGnify/ENA primary metagenome ERZ501438 (study PRJEB25962, sample SAMEA2042580) | human gut metagenome | biome: human gut; feature: human-associated habitat; material: faeces...
CTCAATTTCTTGACACCGGCTGAGGTCTTTTTCAAAAAGATTTCGTAATGTTGCACTTGCTGGTTGACTCTGCCCATATTTCAGATACACCAAGCAACAAAAATTCTGTCAGAAAATACAACAGTAGGCATGACGAGTTCATTCTTAATTATATGGCACTGCGCACAAGCATCTTACGAACTATGCATACACATGTCAAGGATTTTAAAACATATAACCACAAAATGCATAACACCCGCTCCACCAAATGAAGTGTGTATAATAAAACAATAGTAAGTTGAAAAGTTAGTTAGTTGGTTTCGGTGAAGACCTGGCTCTCTATGAAACAAGAGCACAGGGGCTTCACCGAAGAGGGTAAAAAAACATTCTTAGTCCGAACATCTAATGTCTCGGCAAATCACAAGACTGAAAAGGAATGCACTGTCGAAACAATGAAATCATTATTAAAATAAAAATAATGCGTAAACATACAAAATCCATGAAGACACACAATCAATCTCGGTACAGTTATACTGTCAGCAATTCTGTTTCTAGGCAGTACTTTCCACGCCGAAGCAAATGGAATAGCCATCGGTACTGAAAAACAAAAGACTGATCTGGCAAAGAAAAAAGAAAAAAAGGAACGCTAAATTTCATTGTGGGGACTTGTGAAAAACTCATTCACAAATGTAGGTATTCCAGACACAAAAATCCCCCTTATGCTTGAAGACCGCACAATCGTAGACACAATGACAGTCAACAAGCCAAGCAAGAATGTAGGCATGAAATACGACTCCTTCTCCAGATTCGAGATACCTGCAAAGAGACAGAAATACATCATTCTAGCCCAGCATCCCAACTACGAAGACCGCTACGTCAACTTCGAAGTGAAAAACACAGCACGCAATACCTACATGGATGCACCGCGGCACTACATGAAGCTCAAAGACCCTAATGCAGACCTCAATCAGATGCTTGACTAGGTGAAGGTGACAGCCACCAAGATGCGCATAGCCTACAAAGGCGATACCATCATATTCAACGCCGACGACGTGAACGCGGTTGATTTCAGCTACGGATTCACATTCAGATACACACTCCCATGGAAAATCGAATTTGGCACAGACATGAAGATGTTCTCACGCAGAGGCTACAACAAATCGAGCATGAATACGAACGACCTGATATGGAATGCACAGCTGACCCGCTCATTCTGCAAAGGCAAACTCGTAGCCGCAATCACCGAATTCGACATTCTCGGCCAGCTCTCATCGACCTACTACAACGTCAACTCGCAGGGTTCGAGCGAATACTGGGGGAACTCGCTCAACAGATATGTGATGCTGTCATTGAAATACAAGTTCAATCTGGGCCCTAAAAAGTAGGAAAATTCAAAACATAGATAAGAAAAACAGAAACTCCGAGCCCTCACGGATTCAAATCCAAGGGCTCGGAGTTTCATTTCCACGCGCTCGCAAAAACTGCAGCAAGCGCTCACAAAACACTGCAAACTAAAACAATGCTTCTTTAATATATATCACTGCTGAAGAATACTCATTTCCCCTTGCGAGGCATGATGATCTTCTTCACCTTTCCGTTCGAATACTTGACAATTGTTATCTGTCCTTCTCTCGGCGCAACAAGACGCTTACCGCTGACAGAATAGTATGTGCAGGCACCATTCTCTTCTTCATCAGCTATGCCATAAATACCAGTGGCCTCAAACTCAGCCTGAGCCTTGAGAGCCTCATCAACAAGCGCACTGATTTGAGCCGAAAGACCTTCGGAGTCTATCGTATAATCTTCCGTCAAAAGAACATGTTCATACAAGCTGTCCACTTCGGCATCAATGCTGTCCAAGCAAGCCTTTATAGACTCAAGTTCATCGGTGTAATCAGCAGCCACATCCGGACATTGTGAATTAATCTTTCTTGAGGCAGAGCTGTATTCCCTATTCAAAGTTTTCAGGATCTTTGAAAGTTCTGCATAGACAGCCTTGTTGATACGTGATTCTTCAGTTTCATATTCAAGATACTTGAAATTATTAGCAATAATGGAATCAACGAGTTCAGCACCGCGTGTTGCATATCCTTTGCTCTCATCCACACCGACATAATCCATAAGTATAATTCCTGTAGGTCCGGCCTGATGCGTCTTCAGATAATCAAGTATGGCAGCATGAGTGTATGACGCATTCTCACGATATCCGTCGCTGGTAGAAATAGAGCTGTTGCAATAAGCCGAAGCGAAATTATAAGCCCAGACAATCTGCACAGGGCTTGTAGGAATATGCGTAGTTGTATAATCGAGCAATTTCTGTATTCCACCGATTTTCACATCGACGGCACCCTCCTCATGCGTATCTGAGAAATCCTGCATGTAGAGAGCACCGGTAGAATAAGCTCCCGTTCCTGCACCAGTGATGACACCACGTGTCTGCTGATTCCAATCGATATAACCGCACCAGTTTGACATAAATCCTCCTACAGGCTTCGAAGCATACTTGTCGCGACTGAGTATAAGCATCTTTCCGCGCATATCGCTAACCTTAAGATCTTTCCTGAAATCGACAAAGAAATCCTTCAGATCATCACGCTGAAGCAGTTCCATAAGCATCGTTTCATAAGGAGTATCACCGCTGTCGCCACTGTCTTCGTGAAGCAGATGTATTACAACAAATTCCGAAGGATTTGCGATAAGCGAGTCGCGCAACTGGTAAAGAGCATCATCGAAACGCAGTTTTGTAGCCACAATTCCATGGTTGATATTAAGATATCCATCCTTTGTTGTACATGGACGCAAGTCAAACGCACGTATGCCAATTTTCCACTGATCACCGAAACTGATGTCCTGAGTACGGGCAAACGTTTCGCCCAAGAAACCGTCAAATCCATTTCCAGTACCAGAATCATGTGTACCAGGAATAGACACAGCCGCAACATAAGTTTCATCAGGCAGATGACTCATCCAATTGTCTGCAAAAGCACAGGTATTCAACCCCAACAAAGCCATCAAGGCAAAGTAAAAATTCTTCATATTTTTCAAGTTTTAGATTTAACTATATGTTCGCATTATGACAAAATTAGCAAAAAAAGACTTTCATGCATTTTTTTATCATTATTAAACAATGAAAGAAAACAAACATCAGATATAAATATACCGACTTGTAAAACCTACATTCCATATATATCCTTTCAAAGCATAATAAAAATCCACCGGCCGACCGTCACGGGCGACCGATGGACAAAAGACGGGCACAACGGCCTCGACTTAGGGAAAAACATTCAGAATAATTTACAACACAGAGTTCTTCCCCACAGAAGTATATATAAACAATTCACCCTTCTGTTCTTTTAAATTCATCTGCACAAATCACACACACTAATTGATTATACCTTACATTTCCAACAGAACTATTCTTTGAAAAAATCACCGTCTACCTCAGAAATACCTTTAGACAAACGGTCAAACCAACGTGCTCTTGCACGTCTTTCTTTGCAGAACATATCGCTTGTTCCGGCGTGTGTAGACTGAAAATCCATGACATTTGTGACTGAAATTGCAGAAGCTACTTTTTCAACATCCTGGTTGGCTCCAATGTAAGTGATCACCCACCCTTTTGCCCTCAGCTCCTCCACAAGGGCCTTTATCGCTGTTCCAGAGTACTCTACAGAGGCATTTTCATATCCATCAGTAATGACTGTAACAAGCACCTTGTCGTTATCAGCCACATAGCCACGAAGTTCATTCAAAGCCCGGCCCATTGCGTCATAAAGAGGTGTACCGCAATCAGGACGATAATCATTGTCACCAATCTCATTCACACTGTCAGCCGACTGACGATCCCAGATAGTCTTAACTGATTTACTGTTGAATGTGACAAGAGATACAAGGTGTTCCTGATCCTCATATTGCTCTTGTGCGCTCTTGATTGTCTGTACAGTTTCATTCACCCCTGTTACGGCCAGATTCTTTATTGAATACATAGAGCCGCTTTCGTCCAAAATAATCAGATTAAAAATTCTTGTTTTCATTGTTTCCTATTATTAGAATTAAAGAATATGTATATAAAATCACATGTATGCAGAATATGCAATCTTGCGCTTAAGTTCTTCCACGCCTGCAACATCTTTCAAGTCATTTCCTGTCACCATGTGTACGTGTGAATCAGAAAACTTAACTTCAGAACATTTAGATACAGCATCACTATCTGCGACTGGCGGGTTTCTGCTCATGCGCCACAACCCTCCTTTTTCTGCTGTCGTAGATTTCATTTTTTCCTCCTTTCTTGCGTCATTTGTTTCTTTATGATAAAAGAGAAGGAAAAGTCACCGTTTCCTATCAGTAAAATGTTGTTTATTTACAAAAAAAATTCCTGTGATCGTGTTTTATTTCACGCCACAGGAATTTTATATTATTCATAATTCACGATATATCAACACTTTCCGGAAGTGTCAAAATTTCTATTCACGTCAAAAAGATGTTTTTTCCTTTTCCTAAAGATTGTTTCATAATCGAATGGCAAACCAAGTCTGCTTATATCTTCAGCCGTGAGGGCACGCATTACTGAATTAAGACGTGCGGCAATATCGTCGCACCTGAAAAATCCATTTCTGCGGTGTCCACGCATCTCAGGAACTTCGTCAAAAGGAACCGAAGGATGAAACACATAATATAATGCAATTGCAATGTCTGTTCGATGAAGTCCCATAGCACATGCAAGATAGAAACCTCCATTATCCAGCAACTCAAAGAATTCAGGCAGGGCTGAAATTATATCGCGAACATCAGTACCATTCTTATCCACCGGCATATGGAAATACCCAAGCCCGGCATTACGGACACTGTTGTCAAAACGGTCTGTGTGATCGTACGTACGTAGGTCGATTACGACATCAACGCCAAGCGACTTTATCTTCTGCAACATCCACACGCTACTACGTCCTGACAATGTACGTCCCCGTACCCCATTTCCGTAAACAGGTGCCAAATCTGAAATAGGAAGTTGTTTGAGCGCTTCATAAAGAACATTTTCTTTGACTACGGGCAAAACGCCTGTTGCAGTTTCCGAAATATTCGGAAGCTTGTTCTGAGTATTCTTGCCTATATGCCAACCGTTGCACCACGCACACTTATACACAGAATAGTGAGCGCCATACTCACGGCACATTAAATCTGCAGCACTAAGCGCATCATGCATGGACAGATATGCCACCTTTGGCATACCTGTTCGGCGTGATACATGACTGTAGATGCTGAATATTCCAAACGCATTGCGTGTAACGAAAATGTTGCGGAAAGCGTTTGGTCGTGTCAACTGATTGAAGACTGCCAATATAAGATTCTTTATGTCCATAAACAACATTAGAGATAATAGAAATTACGGTAGTTGAATTCCGTAAGCTGACTATGAACATTATCGGCTTTAAGCATTTGTTGCGGGATATCGCAAAGTGGGATTTTCTGATCAAACATTCCTCGTAAATTGTCAGCCAGACGGTCATTTTCCAAAGATAGCTCTTCAGGAGAAGTCTTTATTCCGTACATTCGGGCTTCGTCCATCTCCGTGATAATCATACCGGAAAACAAGCCATGCAAACCCTCCTTACGTGCGAAAAGGTCAGCATTACACCATATACCGACAAGACGTCCAGGATGATGATGCAGATAATAGGCATGGCTGTGTCCGATAATAATTCTGTCAAAACAGTCCTCTGTGTCGTCCATACGTGAAAACAGCCCTTGATCCGACCCATGCCCCAGCATCATTATCAATTCATCGGAAGATGTATGATTAAGAATATGCCTGACTTCTGCATTGCTGGCAGACTTGCCAATATGCCTCACACCGTCCAAACCTGAGTAAAGTTTGGACAGCATGGCGGTTGTCCTATCTTCGGGATGAATTACAAGCATATCTTTTACTATTTACTTAACCAATTTACCAAATGTTCGATAGTATCCGACAACAGGCATGGATCAACTATCTGCCCTGGCAACTGGCCGATGAACAAACCTACAGCATAACGGGGATTATCTGACGGGAAACAACCAGCAAATGACAATTCTGAAGATTTATCGTCAGTGGAAACATATGCACCGTATAGACCTGCGATACCTACATCTATAGACTTGTCAAATGTTTCATTCGCCTTGGAAGCAACAAGAGAAAAGCCATCAAGTACTTTTTTAACATTATCCAAGGCCTGCACTGTCATGTTCGAAAACGGTTCTACACAAAGTGAATCACCTTCGAGAGACGGGTATAAAATCTTATCCTTACAATAGAATGAATTTACTATAGAAGCAATTTCCATGGCATTAGTTTCTTTCTTACCGTTGACAATCTCTTTCCAAATCTCAGGCGCATCAGTTCCACGAGCAGCAAGAACAGCACTGTAAACAGCAATATCGGATCTAAAAGCCAGAGCTTGTCCAAAAGTCAAAACACCATACCCTCCGTCATGCCAACCGGGATCACGAATTTCAAGACCATCACCAGCGTCATAAATGCCGTTGCCTGTATCGATACTGTCATCAAGCGACACACCGACATCAGCCAGAAGAGATGCTGCAAACATTGGTCTGAACATAGATGCCGTACAAGAAAGTTTAAGTAGCTTTGCATCTTCAAATCCGTCGTTAGAACGACCCAATGCCACCCATGCCTTCAAATGGCCTGTTTGAGCATCAATGACGGCAATCTGTCCATAGTTTCCGTTTAGACGCAGCATGCAGTCAAGCAACAAGCTTCGGCACGTATCAGAAACAATACTGTCAACAGTAGTGCAATGGGCAAGATTACCGACAAGTCTCGGATTATCATTCCAAAAGCCCAAAGTGCTGTTGTTAGTTCCGGCAACACCTATTACTCCACTTTGAAGACCGTCTTCAGCATAAAAATAGTATAAGCACAAACTGTCATCAAGCTGCAGACTTCTGGAATAACAAATAAAATCCAAATCTATTGCTGTCACATTCTCATGGCGTTCCAAGTCGTATATTCCCTTTTTCCCATCCTTAGTGACAATGGCATAACGACGCTGTTCGCATGTATCGATATACTCGCATTCATCTAAAGGAATCTGCACAGGCTTCTCACTGAATAAGTCGTCTGCATCGACAGTATCTGCAACTATCACATTTTGAGCATTCGCCACAAATGAAGAGAGAAACATCGAAAAAGCAAATGCCACCTTATATAAAAACTCTATGCGCATAATGAAAATCAAAGTTTTAAATTCGGAAACAAAATATACTGCCAATTTATCAAGATTGAACAATTTCATATTCCACTCCAAACCAATCATCTAAAGTGCGGTTCACTCTTGCATCTATCTCTGGTGTTATCTTGTCCTTAATTTTTCTATATACATAGATTACTGCTGCGCCTTCATCCAAAACGCCCAGCAACTTGTAGACAGCACTAGGAATAAGGCTGATAGGAGAAATGGTATAAAATATAGCAGCATAAATCAATGCTCTGTCAAGGGTTGAAGTCTGCTCGTCGGTCATGACATAATAGAACTGGAGTAACGGTTTAGCGGCTATTCTGCCAACCTTAAGTGAATACGGCTTCAGTTTATCGCGCAAAGCCTCGGCCTTTTCACGCCAATCAACGTCCTTAACACGTTCCAACAAAGAACGAATATCCTTGCCCATTATACAATAGGCCAAAATCATGATGCATACAACTGTCAACATAAACAAATACATTTAAATGGTTATTTACTGTAAAGATGCAAAAATATGCAACTTCTATCACCAATACACTTTTAGACAAAACGAAACGACAACACCAAACTATGTCAAAAATCATTCAGAACCATCTTCTCCACTTTCGCCATCTACGAATCGTCCCGGCAAACATTCTGCCATTTCAGTAAGAGCCTCATTGCCGAACAGCGCCTGCCCTATACGGTTTATGTTTGTTCGTCCTCCGATAAAAGCTGCACAATTCATTGCAAAAACATCATCAGGATGTGATTCGATTCTTTTAAGGCACGTCAAATAACACTTCTTGCGTATGTCATTATAAAAACCATTAGGGATAGAAGAATCCCTGGAAATGCCACAATACTGAATCTGAAACAGGCAACGCCAAACCAGCCAAATATCATTCAAACAAGGATTGTATTTTCCCGAATCAATCAATCGTCCAGCCACGGCGATAATCCATTCATCGTCCATCTCAGCTTCCTTGCTGTCAATCCAATTCAAGAACAAAGAACACTGTTCATCGAATGTTGAACATTCATTCAAAGCACCGAGCATATACCTCAACCTGTTCAAGGAATCAGTATGCTGATAGGTTTCCAACTGAGCCTTTGTAGCATTGCGAAGTTCATTGCCTAAGTCGGTCAAAGAATCGACAAAATCTTCCTGACGGCTATAATACTTGTATGCACGCTTCTCAATAATACCGGACAGTCTAAGCAAAAGGTCCATTGAATTATCATTTTCGCACCATTCTTCATAAGGTTTGCTCATCAGCAACATCAAACTATCCTTATAATTATTTGCAGCGACACGCAACTTCTTGTCGCTAATGCAGTTTTCGCTGATTTTACGTGTACCTTCAATCACATCGGCACTTTCTACCAATTCTGAACCGGTACTGGATCTGAGCCACAAATCGAAATTGCTCCATATATCGAAAGTAAACCTGCATGAATTGTAGAAATCCTGAGCATCAGCCAAAAACGGCTGTTTACTGCCAGCATATTGAGGCAACTGAACAGCAAAAGCTGTATCAGATAAAACAAGTCCGTTATTGATACAATCAAGCCTACTTCCTTCAAGCGCTTTTGACAAATCGTATTCACTACCTTCTTTTTCAGCCTTGCTGTAAGCCTCGTATATATTCACAACCTCAGACAAATCGACAGCATCCTGATTTTCAAAACTATCAGCAAATTTGTCTCCAACCGGTTTTGCACAGCTCACTACCAATGGCAAACAAGCAAGCACCAAACATTTAACAAGTGTCTTATTCATATCGGAAATATATTCAATAAAATTCATTACTATAAACTTGTGCGACAATCAAACCAAACCGAATGAAACATCTATGGACGTTTCTGCAAACAGAATATCAGTCAAAAACACATGCTCGCATAAATGGCTCAATTTCTCAACACTCTGAGGATAAATATTTACCCGCTTGCAATCGACATCTATCTCTACTCCATCAGGTATGCGGTTCTGCAAATGTCCTACAGCTCCGGCAATCAGTAAAGACACCGGCATACTGCAATCGTATGAAAAGCAGACAACATCTTTGCGAAGCGCCTCAACCTTAACAGCAAGCCGAACAGTCGGGACAAAACCTGACGGCTTATAACTCACATTCAAGACCTTATCATCTTGACGCTTGAAATTCGGACGAACTCCAAACTTCTGTTTCAGTATATCTGAAACTTCATCATAAGAAATAGAAATCTTCATAAAAAATTCACGTTAATAATTATATTGCATTATTATCTATCCATAGATGCCGTACTTGACAGGGAAGACAAACGCATAAGCCTTGAATATTCTGCATCAGAACATGGCATTTCACCATCCTCTTTCAGTTTTATACGATAGCACTCAAGAAGCGAATTTATATGCTTACGAGACAAAAGAGCGAGATCATCAGCCTTTTTAAAATAGTAAAGGGCCTTATCTATATCCTTTTCTACATAATCCGAACCCTTCATGTAAAAAGCTCCAAGTATATTATACAGAACCGGTATTCTTGAAAACATCTCATCCAGATGTTCCATATCTGGAACAATTCTACCTTTTTTCAAGTGGAATGTTGTCAACAATATTTTTGCATCAAGATTTCCTTCTGCGACTTGCGATTCCAAAAAAGGAATAAGCTCTGTTGTATCTTTGATTAAGATCATTTCAGTTACCAATCCAAGAAACGGACAACGTTGAGTAATTTCGCTCAGTTGATTGTTGAAAGCTATGCTGTCTTTTTCTTTGTAAGCTTTTTCAATACCACTAAACAATAAACATAAGCCACTGTCATTCATATATTCTTTAAATCTACGTCCTCCGAATTCACTAGCCTGATTATACAAAAACATAGCCATTACATAATCCTGCCCGACTCCCAGACCTGACTCATAAAACCTAGCCAGCTTTTCATAAGCAGTAAATTCTCCTTGTCTTGCCTGTTCTCGATAAACATCAACACTATCTTTCCAATTCACAGAATCTGATGCTATTGGTTTCAACGAATTTCCAACATTCAAAAACGGATGAGCAGAAACATCTGACAACAAAAAAACATTCACCAACAGAAAGAGGCAATATGCCTTAAAATAAAAAACAAGTCTATTCATATTAAAACAATTAAATTTCATTTTTCAAACTTTCGAGAAATACAATTATAACGTACCTTAATAGAGATGACTCCGCAGACAAAAATATCATCGGATTATCACTTTCTTGCATTTATCATCATACCTGACAATATAAATTCCTTTATCCAGACCAGCAATACAGTCGGTCGTACCAGAATACACCAGCGCTCCATCAGCACGAAACACGCAAACGCTAAAAGCATCATCGAAAATGATTGAACTGTCCTCTACTCTAACGCAACAAGGTTCTTCGCCTACAGTATGTATGCCTGCAGATACCTTATTTGCCGACAGATTATAATACAATGTCTCCAACATTCCGTTCTCCCATTTTTCAGATTCCTCATTCCATGCAAAAGATGCAACATAGAAATCTTCAATCATTATACTACCATCATCCCCCATTCTGAAATGCCATTTATCGCTCCAATCGTTATCATCTTCATCGAAAACATATATGGCATAAAGAGGAAAATCTTTGCCGGCACTTTTCAGTATATTATAATAAGAAATATCTATCGTTGCCGTTCCATCTCCATTATCATGCAAAAGAAATCCACCGTCATTGTACGCTGTCAAATCCTCCCCTAACATTGAAGTTACAAAATAGTTGTCATTTTTGTTCTCAATCGTCATCTCAAAATCATTGCTGTATTCCTGCGTTGGATTACCTATAACATGATTTGATGCCACAATATAGTGTCCACTCCAATCCGTAAAAACAACATCTGCCCGTTTTTTAACAGTCACAGCACACGAAGCGACCAGTTCGTTTACCGTTTTTACAAAAATTCTTGCGCAACCTTCACTCAATGCAGTAACTGTTCCATCTGCAGAAACATTTACAACTTTTTCATCATCAATCATCCACACCTGCGTTTTATCTGTTGCCTCGTCAGGACTTATATCAACTATGAGTTGAAATGTTTCACCCTCATAAAGCGTCAATTCATCAGCATTGAGAACAATAGCTTCCGGTTCAATATACGAATCGACACTCACCCTGCACGTTGCATATTCGCCACTTCCATCTTGTGCCTTACAGAAAACAGTTGCAGTTCCGGAAGATTTTGCTGTAACAGTTCCGTCAGAAGCAACAGCTGCTACAGAAGGATTATCTGATGACCAATGTAAACTTTTATTTGTTGCTGTAGAAGGATAGACTGCAGCATTCAATTGTATAGTTTCTCCTGCATTAAGAGACAGATCTGTTCTATCCAGAGATATGCTTGACACGTAAACAACGGCCGGCTCAACAGTCAGACGACAAACATCTGAACATCCGCTTCCGTCCGCCGCACGACAAGTTATCGTAGCCGAACCGGTGTTCTTTGCTGTTACCAACCCACGACTGTCAACATAGGCAACAGAAGTGTTGCTGCTTGACCAGTTTACATTTCTGTTTGTGGCATTGGTAGGGTATACATCTGCTGTGAGCTGCAAAGTGCTTCCTTCTGTCAACTGTGCGTTTGACCTATTCAGCGATACGCTTGTTACACGGACAGATGTGGATTTAACCTCTACCGTATAATAAAAATCCATTGTACGGTAGAAACCATCAATAACATAACTGCACTTGAAGTATACCTTGCAAGAAGACGTTGGTTTTATTCCTTTTATTCTGGCGTAATTCTGAGTCGAACTTGTAACAATCACATATGAACTGTTATCCGAAGTCCAAGAATAACTCAAAACTCTGGAATATCTGAGTGTCCGTTGATAGACATCGGCCAAATATATTGTAGCAGTCTTTCCTTCATAAACCTCTGCTTCGCCAGCTTTAGCTGAAGCAAATACATGCTGGCCACCACTAAACATCAATGCTAATACAAGCATTACAAATCTCATTACTACACAAAAATTTCTCATAGAATGCGGTTAATTTATACTGTTATACTTTTAATTTCGAAATATTAATACTGCAATATGCATGTATGTAACCCCAATATTACAGCTTTTCAGCCTTCTGAAGCATAATTTTTGCCTTCCGCATATAATCTTGAGAACGTTCACGTGCATTTTCGGCGTATCTGGAATTAGTCTCAGCTTTCTCAGTTGCTTCAGCAGCCCATCGCTGATATGTTTTCACCTTATCATAATTTTGATGTTTAGAATAGTATTCAGCCTCGCGCAGATATCCCTGAGCTCTTCGATTATAATACTCAACCTCACGTTCATATTTCATAGCTTGCCTTGTGTAATATTCTGCCTCATTCTGATATTTATTCGCCATTCTCATATAATAACCATCTTGCCCAGAAACATGTAGGCCTCCCCCAAGCAACAATAAGCAAATCAAAAAATGTTTCATATCCGATTCAATTTATCTATCAAATACTGTGAAGCAAAGTCAAGCGCATTTATTATATGAGGAACAATAGTTTCGTATCGCTCCCCTTCCACAATCTTATGATCATACCCCAAAGAGACACTCCCGCACTCAAGCACGACAACCTTGATATATTTGACATTCCTGTTTGTTTCGTTTATTGCAGCAGTAAGTCTTGCCTCATCATAATCTGAAGCATAAAACAAATGCGGTATGCTAAAACGTATCAAATCTTTACCATTGCTCTTTGTGTAAAAGAAATGCTTTTCATTAAATATAAAATGCCACCCAAGAGGAGACATATACTCCGCATTTCCGCACACTTTCTTGATTACATCAACTATTTCAAATTCATTCTCCATAACATACTAAAGATTATTTACCTTTTATGATAAAAGAGCGAAATTTGTAACCAATCCTATCACCATATAAACACAAAATAGGCCGCGTCGAACATTTCCGGCACGGCCAATTTCGTCTGAAGCACAATAAATATCAGAATAGTCAAAACATACTGCTAAAAAATATATACCAAGCAAACACGTACAATCAATCCAGCATTACGAATGGCGCCCAATAAAACGCTTCAGGATAAAGTTTGCGTATATAATTTTTAGCTCGTTCAAATGCTGTACGTTTATTCCATTTATTCTTCTTGTCTACTAACTCTTCATAAAATTTAATCATAAAATCACGCGCAACATTGTCATCAACATTCCATAATGTCATAACTATGGTTTGCGCATCGGCTTTTTTAAATGCACGCTGCAACCCATACAAACCTTCAGACGTTGCTTTTCCTTGTCCAGATTTACATGCGGACAAAACGACCAATTCCAACCCATTCAAATCCAGCATTGAAATGTCATTGGCAGTCAAAATGCCTCCCAAAGAACCTTTAGGCAATTCTCTACCTAACCATGCGGCATTACCGCCAGACAAGACCAAACCTGAAAGAAACATTGCATCACGGTGTCCTTTTAAATATTCATAGTGCAAGGCTTCTTCTGGAGTATAATAGAAACCGTGAGTAGCCAAAAGCAATAAATCTGGTGCACACCCGCTCATACTAACAAAAGACTCTGCAGTGCCGTCAGTCTTCGTATAAGGAGTTACATCAAAATTATTCTTTTCCAATATTTCTGCAACTGCTTCTACTTCCTGCAAAGACCCAGGTAGACTTATCAATACTGAATCACCTCTAACTAAATTTCCACGCAATGCAAAAGTCATAGGCAACTTATATTCCTTAGCATCTTCGACCATTTCTTTTGTATCCATATCATAATCAAGTCCACCGTACAACACTGCTGTCGGCTTAGTTTTAGAAATATTTAAAGATGCCTGATAACGCATCAGCTCACGTGCTGATGACAAACGTATGAAATTATAATGGTCGCCCAATAGACTTCCATCTTCCAGAGGAATAGACTCCAAAGATATCTGAAACAATAGCTGAGAAGGGACATAATAGACAGTTGAACCTTCAACAACATATTCAGACAAAGGCTTCCAAAGTATCTGACGAATCTTAGAAGCATAAGGCTCTTCATAAAAGCAATCCGGTTCTTTCAAATATAAAGAATCGATATTACTTTCAGAAAAAAGAAGTTTCAGCAGAGGATATTTTTGTTTCTTATTTATAACAAAAGCCGCGTATTTACGTCCTTGCGATTCTGAGACGAAGTCTGTAAAATCTATCAATATATCATTTGTTCCCAACTTATCTTTAACGGCGTCATAATCAATATCCATAAACTCACTTATGTCACCGTACTCGCGACACTTTGAAACAAGCTTTTTACTTAACCTATCTATCTTAGCCGACATCTCAGTAATACTATCAGAATTTGCCTCAAAGTCTTTCTCTAGTTCTTTTACCCGCGAACGCATAGCGGCAATTAGAGAAAAAGTTTCCAAAGCCTTTTCGTTGCCACTATTCTTTATGACATCAAAAGCAGAACGATCCGACTCCAAAAGAAAGGCTTTAGACAAAATCAATGCATCATAGCAAGATTGTGTAAACTCTGTTTGGTTTCTATCGGCCTTAATAGCAAAAGGCGCCATATTTATAAGCATACCGGATATCTCTGACCAAAAACCGTCACGTTCTGCTGTTGTCAAATACGGCAACTTGTTTTTCAGTTCTGCTTTCAAAATGGCAACTGATTGAATATAATCACGGCATGCTTCATCAAGGTGGCCAGCAAAAGCCTCAGCATTGGCCTGATAGTTAAGAGCATTTATATATTCAATATTGTTTTCACCATATAGTCCCTTTATTCGTTCTGCGTATAAAGTATACAAACGTTCTGACTCATCATAATGTCCAAGTTTGTGTTCCATGCCACCAATCAAAGGAAGAAGTCTTATACGGTTACCATCTGTTTCCGGGTATTTTGTAGCCAGCAAGCTGTCAACTTCCTTATAATAGGCCAAAGCCTTATCATATTCTTTGAACATGCTGTAGCACATGGCACTTGTTGTATAATAAGAATAAGCTTTTAGTGGGTCAAGTTGCATTTTAAGTATTAAAGACATTGAGTCCAATGCCTCAACGCATTTATCTTTGTTCCCCATCAGCTTATAGACTTCAGCTATTGCATGATAGGACATGTAATAATCGGCATCGTTGGGCTTTATCAATTTATGCTCTTCTTCCACACACAAATCTGCAAAGTTTAAAGCTTGCTTATAATCACCGACTGCAATATATAAATCACGCAACCTCAAATAATGTACAAATCTGTCGCTTGTCATCATATTTCCCGTTTGCCTCACATATTCGTCGTTTTTTCTATACCAGAGTTCCGCGAGCTTCAAATTTCCCTGTGATTTAGCCTGGTCACCTCTGTAAATATTGTATTCAAACTTTACTTTTGCATCGTCGGTTACAGAAACTAAAGAATCCATCAAAAGCGCCAAACGTCCTTCTTCTTCTGTATCGCCCAATATAGAATTCAGATTTTCCTGCTTTATCAATATTGACAACAGCTTAGCCTTATCATCTGTTTTCTCAGCAAGAATTTGTGCCGATTGATACTCGGCCAAAGCCTTTTGCATGTCATATTTGCAGTAATATATTTCTGCAATATGGCATAATGTATTTATCTCATCTTTAACCTGACCTATTTTTCTATATTCTTGAAGAGCATGTTCCATACAGACAAGAGCGCTGTCATATTCTTGTCCAATCATATATGCACAGCCTTCGAAATACCAAGTCATAGGGATTTTAGGCTCAATATACTTTTTAAGCATTTCATTTGCAAATGGCAATATTTCCTCCAGAATCGTTCTTGCTTTTTGCAGGTTAGCAGAATTATCACGGTCAATAAAATCACATGCGTACATGCAACCACTATAAGCATATTTGAAATATAGATTTGCTTTTACAGAATCTGCAATATTGCTTTGCATTACATTACGCGCCAAAAGATATGAGTTTTTATAATCTTCAGCTATAAAACTATATGTACAAGCAACAATCTGGCTGTATAGATAAATATTCTTTTCTTCTTCTGTTTGTTGTTTCTCAGTACTACGACTTATAACATTCAGAAGCTCCAATGCTTCATCATATTTTTTGTCTTGACCAAGCATCAAAACGCGGGTCATGGCCCCTTCAAGCTCGGCTTTTGTCAACACTTGTGCTTTAACAATACAGCATGAGACGAAAACACAAAACAATATAACTGATTTTACAATTGCATTTACCATATATCATTCATTTAGCATAACATTATAAAGCGAATCTGCCTTCTCCTTATATTCACCCGGCACCTTTCTTATCTGTTCAAGCAACATTTTTGCGTCATCATAACGTTCCAATCCGATATAAGCATAGACTTTCAACCAAGACAAATCGTCAAGGCGCATTTTCTTCTGCATTCGTTCATACTCCAATTGTTCGTGCATCTCGTCGTCAACAGAATCATTTACACTATAACAAATATCTGATAATTCAGACATCTTCATTTCTTTCTCATATTCTTCAATCAACGCCAGAGCCTCTTTATAGTTTCCCTTTTTAATGAGTTCCTGAATTTCATATAAATCACCAGCACCTCTGGCAGTATTTTCTGACAGGATATTACCACTAAATACAATATCCGGTTCTCGGTTAAACGGATTTATGACGAACAGTCCGACAAGAATGACGGCAGCTATTCCAGATACCCAGTACCAGATCTTTCGTTTAGGCTTTGATTCTTCTTTAGACGCAACATCCAGATGAGGTACTACTGCATCATATTTAATATCAGAGCAAGCAGAAGCTAATTCACGATTCATTGTTCGTTCATGCTCAATCTCCTCATCCCACTGCTCCATCAGTTCATCCAACATAGCCTGCTCGCATACCGATTCCTTTACAAGCTTTGTATAGTTATACTGTTCACGCAGTTCTACATTTGTTTCAAGTTCTTTCTCAAACAATATCTTATCGTCTTCGGACATGCGTCCAAGAACATAATCATCTATTCGGTCCTGAAGTTTATTATCCATATCAAGTAAAATTAAGAGTTCAGATAATTTCTATATTTCTCTCGAGCAACAACCTTCAGCTTATCCATGCACTTATTCTTTGCAGTTTTCAAAGCATCCTTACTGGTAAAAGATTTAAGCTCATCCATAATACGATCAAGCTTCATTTCTTCATAATAAAACAGTTTCAATATTTGACTACACCTTTCAGACATATTGGCAATTGTGTCCGCAACAATTTCACGCATGACCATCTCATAAGAAGAATCAAGAAACGGACTTTCATACAAAGATTCAGATGCTACGGTGTCAATAATTGTGAACCCATCGTCGTCACAATCATTCTTTGTTGCGTGCGGCGTGAAATCACCGATTAGTTTATCCTTATTTATATCTCGAACAAGTTCTTTATTGTTATTCTTAGCAATACTCATCAAATATGTTGTCAAACTGCTCGTGAAAGGTTCACCATTTCTCCCTTTCAACACTCCGTCTTCTACAAAAACAGCTTTTGTCCTTACCTTATTCCACAATATCTTATAAGCATTGTGTACAATCTGTTTTTTCATATCACCGACAAGAAAAAACTCTGCATTACAATGGCTCTCGAAATAGCTCTCCCAATGTCGATACAAAGCATACTGAATTCTTCTATCATCCAGTAATCCCTGAATATATTCAACATCAGTATACTTCTTTCCCCTATTACCCCGAATTTCTTTATCAAAAGGCTTTGAACGGAACGGGTTTCAC
>ENA-OPAR01000525-OPAR01000525.1-human-gut-metagenome-genome-assembly--contig:-NODE-525-length-17845-cov-3.958291_pt1 | contig 17845 bp, 9 predicted proteins | sample MGYA00241061_ERZ501438 | MGnify/ENA primary metagenome ERZ501438 (study PRJEB25962, sample SAMEA2042580) | human gut metagenome | biome: human gut; feature: human-associated habitat; material: faeces...
TCTGCCAACGGTCATATAAGGCTCTCTTGTCCTGATTATATTTAATAGCTGTTTCCGAAATATTTTCCACCTTATTAAACAGTGTTTCCAAAAAAGCTTGTCCACCCCATCTATAGCGAAAGTTTACTCCTACAGAAAAGCCTTTATAGCGTAAATTTGAGCCTATATTTCCCTCTGCATCCGGAGCAGAATCACCACATATTACTTCTTCCGAGGAATCCCACTCATAAGTATATGTACCATCTTTTTTCATGAACACCTCATTGCCATTCATCGGATCAATTCCTAAAGAACGTACTGCCCATAATGCTGTAGCGCTCACTCCATCATAGAAACGTAACAATGTTTGATTTTCACGTCCTTCCTCATTATATTTCTCTAAACTATTACCTATATTATAATAAGAAGTTTTAGTATGGAGAAGATTAGCATTAATCTGCCATGTTAAATCAGTCTGTTTAAACACAAAATAATTAATAGAGAATGAGAAATTATTATTCTTCGTTGCACCAATATTCATTGGAATAAAAGAAGTTCCTGTGGAAGGCGGTTGACTAATGGAAAGCAATACCGGATCCGATTTTTTCATACCATAATCAACCGTTAGACGCAAACGAGACTTAAACAACTCGAGGTCTAAACCAACATTATGAGTCAACGTCCGTTGCCAATCCAAATTCTTATTTCCCCATTTACTTACCAATGCAGCCAATCCAAACATATTTTGGTAATTTGTATAATAGGTATAAACACTATTAGCAATCTTTGCATCAAAATCTTGGTTTCCGGGATTTCCCAACGAATAACGGAGTTTTAAGAAATTTACCCATTCTAAATCTTTCAGAAAGGTTTCATTATGCATATTCCAACCCAATCCAAAAGACCATGTAGTAGAAAAGGGATTATTAACACCAAACACAGAAGCCCCATCCGAACGAACATTTACATCTGCCAAATAACGCATGTCGTATGCATAGTTACCATTTAAATAGAAACTTGCCGAACGGGTTTTTGATATCGTTGAAGTAGGTTTCCCACCCTCGGGATAGCCAATGGAAAAATTTGGATTTGAAAATTGATCTGATATATACCCTATGGTAGAGAACATGTCGGACGTTGTATTATTCTCCGACAACTGAGCTCCTCCAACAATATTGAAAGTGTGTTTTCCTATCACATCTCCATAACTTGCAATGAAACTTCCGTCATATGAGGTTTCCCTCTGATTGGTTTGGTTTAAACTACCGCTTTTTAAAGATTCAACGCCGGTAAAATCTGTTGCAAAGGGCGATGTAAAGACTTCTTGTTCCAATTTGGAAGTAACGAGACCGAATTTAGCCCTGATTCTCATCTTGTCAATGGGGCGATATTCTATTTCGAAATTATTTCGGATCGACAATATATCACTGGTATTAAAGCTTTTCTGCTGAAAATCCCATAACGGATTGTAAACATACTGAGCTTCATTCGGTTTATTTGTCAGGTAATAAATTTCTATTATTTTATCAACTCCACCTTCACTATTATATTTAGACTGATACGGATTTGCCGTAGCAAAATCGCTAAAAGGCACTACATTATTCGAAATATCCGTATAACCTATATTTGTTTGGTTCGAAAAACTGAATTTATCAATCCGGTATGAAAGATTCACCGTTCCATCTAAATTCTCACGATCAGATTGTTTCATTACTCCTTCTGCATCCTTATAACGGAAAGTCAAACCGTATCTAAATGCAGAATCTCCACCTTCTGCATTAATACTGTGTTCCTGAGTAAATGCGGTACGCAAGGGTTCATTCATCCAATATGTATCCAAACCCGCTACAGCTCTTTGTAAACGAGAATAATATAATGTTCTCTGCGCATCATCCATAATTTCTCCAAACTCGTCAAACTCTCCATAATATCCCGATAAACGTTCAAATTCAAGCTTTTCACGAGCATTCATCAAATTATAATCCGACAAGTCTGCAAAAGAAACATTGAACGTACCATTATACGAAAGCTTCAATTTTCCCATTTGTGGAGTCTTGGTTTCCACCACAATGACTCCATTCGCTGCCTTCGAACCGTAAATGGCCGTAGAAGCCGCATCCTTCAAGATGGTAACCGAAGCGATGCGGTCCATGCTCAAGTCCATAATGCTCTGCAAGGTTGTCTCAAATCCATCCAGAATAAATAAAGGTTGATTGGGATCTTCACCGAATTCTTCTTTCAAACCGACGATGCTGCTCTTACCCCGGATTTCCAAGTCAGGCAGACGGTTGGGGTCAGAACCATATTGGTTGTTTTCTAATACAGTGAATGCCGGATCCAAAGTCTTAAGACTCTGTATGAGGTTTTGAGAACCTACTTCTTTCAATTCCTCCGCTTTATAAGTTTGCGAAGAACCTGTAAAACTCTCTTTCTTACGAGAATAAATACCTGTCACCACCACCTCATCCATAGAAGTCTGATCATCTTCCAGCCTCACGCTCAATATCTTTCCCGCCACAGCTTTTACTTCAACCGATTTTTTACCGATATAAGAAATAAGCAACGTCTCGCTTCCGTTGCTTGTCGAAAGGGTAAACACGCCATCCATGTCAGTAGTGGTTCCTGAGTGATCGCGCAAGTTGCGTACTGTAACCCCTATCAAAGGGGTACCGTCCACGTCATTCACCACACCGCGAATGACGGAATTTTTTACCCCCCCCCCTCTTCAACGTGATGTTAATGAATTGTCCGTCAAGGTGATATTTTAACGGTTTATCGCCTATAATCACTTTCAGAACCTGTTCAATAGAAGCATTTTTAACCTTTCCTGTGGCTTTGTAAGCACTGAGATCATCATAGGTAAATAACACTCTGTACTTCGATATTTTCTCCAAACGTTTAAAAATCGAGGGTAACTGTTCGTCCTTAAACTCCATCGTAATTTCCTTATCATCACCTTTGTAAGCCATTACATTGTGTAAAGGCACGCAGAGAAGAAGCAAGAAAAACACGACGGCCTGCACTCCTGTCTTTTTCATAGATTAACTTTGTTTAATTACTACTTTAATTCTACTCTTTGTAATTGGATACGAAGTGCAAAAAAAAATGGTTACCTTTTTCTTACATTTATTTTCAGATATTTTCAGAGAACTTTATAAACAAGCAGAAACAAAAGACTTCGTGAACGAACATTTTACCTGTTCGTTACACAGAGTTTACTACTATTCGTGTGTTTTTACTTAAGATATTCGAGGAAAAAATCTTTCTATCCGGTCATAAAGGAATCATGCCGCTCTCATTAGTCATACAAATCTACATGGTTGACACCCGGAATGATAAGTTTCGGATTGATTTCAAGCCTTTGAAACTGTTGTTCCATAAGTTTAGTTTCAACCATTTGACAAATGATGAAACTGCAGTTTCTTAATACATGCTTTTCTTCAAAAGATTTATGGCAAAATAGCGTATCTTGCCCATAAAAGTAGTAGGTATACAGATTACGGACATTTCATCTGATGATCAGATAGAACAGAGTTGTTTCATTCAATTACGACTTTTCCTTCTTCGTACACGGCATTCACTTTTTCCATACGGTTGAGCAACTCGACAGTATGAAGAATATTTTGTCGGCGGTCGGAAAAGAAATGGATTTGCAGGTTCATGGCCGCCTTGTTCCGGAACTCCACATCTACGTTATACCAACGCCCAATCTCTTTCATCATATCGGCCAAGGCGACATTGTCAAAATAGAAATAGCCCTCTTTCCAATATATATAAGGATCCAAATCCACGTTCTCCACGGCAAACGTTCCATCGGGGGGCGGTACCTTCCCCACAGCTCAGCTCAGCAAGGCCAGCGCACTGGGCCTGCGCAATGAGATCAATGCCCGTCAGGGCGAGACTCTGACCCTCGAGCAGGGTACCATGCTCTTCTACAACGCCCTCACCGCTATGAACGGCAGCGGTCAGGTCTACGCTTCTACCCTGGGCTTTGCCGTGAGCAACGGCCAGGTGGACATCTCTTCTGTCCTGCTGGACAACGTCAAGGGTCCCTTCGTGGCAGATGCTTCCACCGTCCTGCCTTTCGCCCCGGCGGCCATCTACCGCAACGACGAAGTCACCACCTCTGCGGCCCTCTCTCCCTATGATGTCTACTATTATAACGAGAGCGCCCGCACCGTCTGGCTCTACAACAAGCGCGCCGCAGGCCGCGTGACGGCTGTCTCGCCCTCGGCCAGTGCTCCGACCTCTGTGACCGTGGCCGGCGTCACCTACGCCATCGCTTCGCCCTCTGTGGCCTATCAGCTGTCCTCCCTGTCCGGCGGCGGCGTGGGCCAGGTGGTCACTCTGCTGCTGGGCATGAACGATGCAGCTGTCTCTGTCCTCACCGGCGACGCGGCAGACGCTGTGTTCTACGGCGTGGTCCAGTCCTCATCCCGCACCCTCGTGGAGACGAACAGCGCTGAGGTGCAGCAGGCTGTCTCGGTCATGTGTACCGACGGCACCGCCCGCACCGTCAATGTGGACAATAAGCTCAATTTCCCGGCCGGCAAGCTGGTGGAGATCAGCGTGGACGGTGACGGCGAAAGCGTCCAGTCCATCTCGCCCCGCTCGACCAGCGGCACCGTCAGCGCCGACGGCACCGCGCTGGGCGACACCCCGTTTGCAGACAACGTGCAGATCATTGATACGACGTCGGAGGGTGTGGCTGGGGCAGTTCGCCCCAGCCGCCTATCGGGGGTAACTCTGAGCGAAAGCGACGTCCGCTACTACACCACCAATTCCGCAGGCCAGATCGACCGGGTCATCCTCGACGATGTGACCGGTGACCTGTGGGAGTACGCTGCGCTGGATTCTGTCCGCCGCCTGACGGACGAAGCCGCCAAGAAGATCGACAAAAAGATCAGCGACAAGGCACAGGACGCCGCAAGAGAGGCGGCGGGCCTCCCCGCTGGGACCACCACGACCACCACCAAGGTGGACAAGACCGATGAGGAAACCTTCCAGGATGTGAAGAACATCCTTGTCCCCAGCACCAGCGATGTGCTCTACGGCCTCATCGACGGCAGTGTCGTCAGCTCTACCTGGAACACCCTTACCGGCAAGACGGACCAGCTGTTCAGCTATGTGCTCCGCCGCACCGGCGACAGCGTGGGCGGTACGCTGGGCGACTTCCTCAACTATCTGGGCGAGGGTGCGACCTATGTCTGCTACTCTGGCGGCAAACAGGTGGCCTACAGCACCGCCACCAAGTACCCCGTTATCGCAGGCGGCATTGCCATCGGCCGTTCTGCCGACGGCAAGGCCATCAACCGGATGCTCCAGCTCTCGCCGGTAGTCATCGATAAGCTGGGCGCAGCTTCGGTCATGAGCGGCGACAAGCGCTATGAGACCGCCGACGATATGCAGGTGTATCTGTGGTCGAACGGCCAGTATTTCGCCACCTCGCTGCCCAAGATCAACACCGAGGATTATAAGCTCATCGGCTGGTACGACAACTTCGGCTGCTCCGGCGGCAGGAAGATCCGTATCCTTGTGGCCGTCAAGACGAACTGAGCCTGAAATTTTCCAATCACAGAACAGCAGCCTCGCGGCAGATGAAGCGGGGCTGCTGTTTTATTCTCCTATTTGCCACACGCCCTATTTCGTGTTACAATAAAAACTAGAAAAATTGCGGAAAAAGGAGGTGCGGCAATGATACGCATTGCTCTGGTCGAGGACGAGGCAGAGGTGCGGGCGCAGCTTCAGGGCTATGTGCAGCGGCACACCCGGCAGTACGGCACCGAGTTCGCGGTGACGGAGTTCGCCGACGGCATGGAGCTGCTGGATGATTACCGCCCGGTGTACGACATCCTGTTTCTGGACGTGGAGATGAAGCATCTGGACGGTATGGAGACGGCCCGGCGAGTGCGGGAGCTGGACAAGGATGTTATCATTGTTTTCATCACGAATATGGCGCAGTACGCCATCGGCGGGTACGCCGTGGGCGCGCTGGACTATGTGCTCAAGCCGGTGCCTTATTTTGCATTTTCGCAGCAGCTGCGCAAGGCCGAAGAACAGCTGCGCCGCCGCGCACGGCATTATCTGGCCCTGCCGGTGGAGGGCGGGATGCGGCGGCTGGATTCGTCCCTCATCTATTATCTGGAAAGCGAGGGACACCGCGTCCATTTTTATACCGAAGAGGGCGATTTCGTGGCGGCAGGCACCCTGAAAGCCTTTGAGGAAAAGCTGGCCGAGCGGCCTTTTGCCCGCTGCAACAGCGGCTACCTTGTCAATCTGGCACAGGTGAAGAGCGTGCAGCAGGGGATGGTGCAGGTGGGACCCTACGAATTGCAGGTCAGCCGCCCCCGGCGGAAAGCCTTCCTCGCGGCGCTGGCCGACCACATCGGGGGTGAGGGTGCATGACGGCACTGCCCAACATCCCGCGCCTGTATACGGCGCTGGCCGAGTGTCTGGCCGTGGGCATCTACGCCCTGCCGCTGGGCATCCGCTTCGGCAAAACGGCCACCATCGCTGCCAGTGCGGCATGGGCGCTGGCCTTGAGCGTCTTTTTGCAGGCCACGGGCAGCGTTCCGCTGGCGTGGTGGATCCCCTGCATGGCGGCAGCTGTGGGGATACAGTATTTATACCTCTGGGTCACCCGCACCATCTCCCTGCTGGAAGCGGGCTATGTCTGCGCCCGGGCCTTCGTTCTGGCAGAGCTGGCGGCCAGCGCCGAGTGGCAGCTGCACTGCTTCCTCTGGCCTCAGCGCAGCGGGGCCGACGGCCTGTCACTGCTGCTTCTGGTGGTGGTCTATGGCGGCGTTTTCGGCTGCATCTGGGTGCTGGAGCATAAGCACAAAAGTCCCAAGGGCCATATCGTCATCAGCGGAAAAGCGGGCCTCGTGGCCGTCGTCATGGCGGCGATGGTCTTCGCGGTGAGCAACCTGCTGTTCTTGGGCGACCGCGAGGTGGACATGAGCGTCTACTACATCCGCACGCTGGTGGACATCTGCGGCGTGCTCATCCTGACGGTCCAGCACGAACAGCTGCGGGAGGCGGCGCTCCACAGTGAGCTTGCCGCCATGGACGAGGTGCTCCACCGCCAGTACGAGCAGTACAAGCGGAGCAAAGAGGGCATCCGGCTCATCAACAGCCGCTATCATGAGCTGAAAATTCAAATCGCGGACATCCGCGCCGAGCGCGACCGGGCCAAGCAGGACGCGGCTCTGGCCCGGATGGAGAGCGGCCTCCGGCAGTATGAGGCCGAGAACAAGACTGGCAACCCGGTATTGGATACACTATTGACCGCCAAAAGCATGGACTGCCAGCAGTGCGGCATCAACATGACCAGCGTGGCCGACGGCAGCCAGCTGGGCTTTCTGAGCACGCGGGAGCTGTGTACCCTCGTGGGCGCGCCGCTGGACAACGCCATCGAGAGCGTGCTGGCCGAGCCTGACCCCGAAAAGCGTCTGCTGCGGGTGGCCATCTATAACCAGAGCGGCTGCGTGATGCTCCGCTTCGAGAACTACTGCGCCCAGCCCGTGGAGATGGGCGCGGACGGTCTGCCCGTCCACAACGCCCACGGCGGCTACGACCTGCAGGGCGTGCAGGCGGCCGCCCAGCACCACGACGGCACCATGACCCTTCATTGGGCCGACGGCTGGTTCACCCTGCGGATCTTGCTGCCGGTCCCATCGTGAGAAACGTCTCTGTCATCGCACAGCGATGACAGAGACGTTTTGTTATTCTGCACAATAAAACCGTTCTCGAAATTGTGGATTAGCACAATAAAATTTGAAACCAAATTGAAACTTCTGCAAAATATGCCTCCAAAATGACAGATTGTGAAGATGTTTGTGAATTTTCTTTGAATCCATTTATAATAGAGGCAACGCTCCGGGAGCTGTACCCGGAAAATATGGATTCAGAATAAGGAGGAAGAAAATTATGTTGTCCATCAATATGGATGATGTAATGCAGGTAGTTTCGAATATTCAGAACTATCTGATTGCATTCGGCGTCGTCCTCGTACTCGCGCTCCTCGTGATGTTCGCGGTGCGGAAGATGCCCAAAGCGAAAAAGAAGATGATCCGTGCGCAGTCCGGCCTCGCCATTCTGCTGGCGCTGGCGATTGTTATCAACCTCATCTGCACCGGCCCCATGTCCACCATGCTGGACCTGGTCTCCGGCGAAGGTTCCATCAGTGAGGAGACTTCCGCAGAGGCCACCGAGCTGGTCAATGAGATCACCCAGGAAGGCGTCGTTCTGGCTCAGAACGACGACAACATCCTGCCTGTGGCTTCCGGCTCCAAGCTGAACGTCTTCGGCTGGGCTTCCACCAGCCCCTGCTACGGCGGCACCGGTTCCGGCGCTTTGAACGACGCCTACCCTGTCACCGACCTGCTTACCGGTCTGCATGATGCAGGCATCGAGACCAACGACGAGCTGAGCAAGTTCTACACCGATTACTGCTCCACCCGCCCCAGCGTCGGCATGGCACAGCAGGACTGGACCCTGCCCGAGCCGAATGTCAGCCTGTACACCGACGAGATGATGGCAAACGCCAAGGCATATTCTGACACCGCCATGGTCGTCATCACCCGCGTCGGCGGCGAGGGCGCAGACCTTCCCACCGATATGTCTGCTGTCGTGGACGGCAGCTGGGTCCGCCGTGTGGCAGATTACCGTGGTTCTCAGCGCGGCGCCGGCTACTACAACGGCACTTACGATGACACCCTGAACGAGGGCAATGACTGGGATAAGGGCGACCACTTCCTGCAGCTGTCCAACCGCGAGGAAGAGCTCATCGACCTCGTCACTTCCAACTTCGACAACGTCGTCGTCGTTTACAACGGCGCAAACGCTTTCGAGATGGACTGGGTCAAGAACTACCCCCAGATCAAGGGCGTCCTGCTCTGCCCCGGCACCGGCCAGTCCGGCTTTGAGGGCTTTGGCCGCGTGGTCGCCGGTGAGGTCAACCCCTCCGGCCGTACCGCTGACACCTATGCTGCTGACCTGACCGCTTCTCCGTGGTGGAACAACTTCGGTGACTTCAAGTACACCAACGCCACCGAGCTGGATTCCGATTCCAGCTCCTTCGACCCCGCAGGCGCTACTGCATCCTTCGTCAACTACGCTGAGGGCATCTATGTCGGCTACAAGTTCTATGAGACTGCTGCCGATGAAGGCCTCATCGACTACGACAAGGAAGTTGTCTATCCCTTTGGCTACGGCCTGAGCTACACCACCTTCACCCAGAAGATGAGCGACATCACCAGCGACGGCAGCAGCCTGAAGTTCTCTGTCACCGTCACCAATACCGGCTCTGCTGCCGGCAAGGATGTCGTGGAGATCTATAATGATCCTCCGTACACCAACGACGGCATTGAGAAGGCCTCCGCAAACCTGCTGGACTTCGCCAAGACCAGCGAGCTTGCCCCCGGCGAGAGCGAGACCATCGACTTCACCATCCCGGTCGAGGATCTGGCTTCCTACGATTACAAGAACAACGGCTGCTATGTGCTGGAGGCTGGCGATTACATCATCAGCACCAACTCTGACTCCCACAATGTTCTGGATTCCAAGACCTACACTGTTGCTTCCGACATCGTTTACAACGAGTCCAACAAGCGCGAGAGCGACGCTGTTGCAGCGACCAATCAGTTCGATTTCGCAGAGGGCGAGATCACCTATCTGTCCCGTGCGGACGGTTTTGCAAACTATGCTGAGGCCACTGCCGCTCCTGCTGATTACAACATGAGCGATGAGGTCAAGGCTGTCTTCGACAACGCACACACCTACACTGAGGTCAACTACGAGAAGGACGATGACCCCAACGCAGAGGACATCACCACCGGCGCAAAGAACGGCCTCAAGCTGGCTGACCTGCGCGGCGTGGATTACAACGATTCCAAGTGGGATGACCTGCTGGATGAGATGAGCATCGACGACCTGCAGCAGACCATCGGCTTCGGCGGCTATCAGACTGCAGCTGTGGACAGCATCGGCAAGGTGCGCACCAACGACTGTGACGGCCCTGCGTCCATCAACAACAACTTCACCGGCGTCGGCTCTGTCGGTTTCCCGGCTGCTACCCTCATCGGCATGACTTGGAGCAAAGATCTGGCACACGACTTCGGCGACAGCATCGGCAAGATGGCCAACGAGATGAACACGTCCGGCTGGTATGGCCCGGCAATGAACATCCACCGCACCGCTTTTGCAGGCCGTAACTTCGAGTACTACTCGGAGGACGGTGTCCTGTCCGGTGCTATGGCCGCAAACGCCATCGCAGGCGCACAGGAGCACGGCGTCTACGCTTACATGAAGCACTTCGCCCTGAACGATCAGGAAGGCAACCGTACTTCTATGCTGGCTACCTGGTCCAACGAGCAGGCTATCCGCGAGATCTACCTCAAGCCCTTCGAGATGTCTGTCAAGGATGCTGACTGCCACGCTGTCATGTCTTCCTTCAACTACATCGGCAGCCGCTGGGCTGGCGGCTGCAAGGAGCTGCTGCAGAACGTCCTGCGCGGTGAGTGGGGCTTCCTCGGCTTCGTCGAGACCGACTACTTCGGTGTCTACGGCTACATGACCGCTGATCAGGGCGTCCGCAACGGCAGCGATCTGATGCTCTGCACCACCGGCAATGACTTCAACAAGATGACTGTTCTGACCAACAGCAGCAAGCAGGCAATGCGCACCTCTGCCAAGAACATCCTCTACACCGTGGTCAACAGCCGCGCTTATGAGGCTGAGAACCTGAACCCCGGCATGGCAAAGTGGAAGGTCATCCTGATCGGCGCTGACGTCGTAGCCGCGCTGCTCATCGTTGGCCTGGAGTACACCGCCATCAAGAACTACAAGAAGCGCAAGGAAGAAGAGGAAGAAGTCTAAACCGAACTCTCTCTCCATGCAGCACCTGAACTGAACCAACGGCAAAGGCCCGCTGCACCAGACAGCGGGCCTTTGCCCTGCTCAGGATAAAATGAGGAAAATGCGATGAAGCATACCGACATCATCCAGAAACTGAACTTAGAGCAAAAATGCGCCCTGCTCTCGGGCGAGACTGTCTTTACCACCCGCGCTCTGCCGGGCAAGGGCATCCCGGCCATCACTCTTTCGGACGGCCCCAACGGTGTCCGCAAGCAGGCCGGCGCCGCCGACCATCTGGGCCTCAACCCCAGCGTTCCGGCAACCTGTTTCCCGACCTCTTCCGCCACTGCGTGCAGCTGGGATGAGAAGCTGGGCGAAGCCGTGGGCGAGGCACTGGGCGAGGAAGCCGCTGCACAGGAAGTGGCTGTCCTGCTCGGCCCTGGCCTGAACATCCAGCGCAGCCCCCTTTGCGGCCGCGACTTCGAGTATTTCTCGGAAGACCCCATCCTCGCGGGCAGGATGGCCGCTGCCTATGTGCGCGGCATCCAGAAAAATGGCATCTCTGCCTGCCCCAAGCACTTTGCGGTCAACAGTCAGGAGCTGCGCCGCATGGCCAGCGACTCGGTGCTCGATGAGCGCACCCTGCGGGAGCTGTATCTGACCGGTTTCGAGATCGTGGTGAAAGAGGCAAAGCCCAAGACCATCATGACCTCCTACAACCTCATCAACGGCACCTATGCCAACGAGAATGCCCACCTGCTGCAGGACATTCTGCGGAAGGACTGGGGCTTCGACGGGGCCGTCGTCACCGACTGGGGCGGCTCCAATGACCACGCCCTCGGCGTGAAGAACGGCTCCACCCTCGAAATGCCCTGCCCCGGCGGAGACTCCATCCGGGAGCTGATGAAGGCCGTACAGGACGGCAAAATTTCCGAGGCCGACGTGGACGCCCGCCTCGACGAGATGCTGGAACTGGTGCTCTCCACCCACGCTGCGGTGGAAAAAGCGCCCCGCACCTTCGACGCTGCCGCGCACCATAAGCTTGCCCGCCGCGCGGCCGCAGAGAGCATCGTCCTGCTCAGGAACGAGGGCGGCATCCTGCCGCTCAAGCCCAATGAGAAGCTGGCCGTCATCGGCGACTTTGCCGAGACGCCCCGCTATCAGGGCGCAGGTTCCAGCGCCGTCAACGCCCTGCAGGTGGACACCCTGCTGGACAGCATCAAGGCCGACGACAGCGGCATCACCTTCGTGGGCTATGCCTCCGGTTTCGAGCGTCAGGGTGCAGCTGACGCCGAGAAGCTGGAAGAGGCTGTGGCCCTCGCAAAGAAGGCTGACACTGTTCTGCTCTGCCTCGGCCTCGATGAGCTGCGGGAGAGCGAAGGCCTCGACCGCGCAGACATGAAGCTGGCCGAGAACCAGCAGCAGCTTCTGGCCGCTGTGGCTGCCGTCAACCCGAACGTCGTCGTTCTGCTGAGCGCCGGTGCGCCGGTAGAGACGCCGTGGGTCGGCCAGTGCAGGGCGCTGGTCTACGGCGCACTGGGCGGACAGGCAGGCGCAGGCGCGGCCGCAGACATCCTCACCGGCAAGCTCTGCCCCTGCGGCAAGCTGTCCCAGACCTGGGCGCAGGCTCACGACGACACCCCCGCCAAGGCGAACTTCGGCGGCGAGGGCCGGAACGTGGAGTACCGCGAGGGCCTGTATGTGGGCTACCGGTACTATCAGACCGCCGGTGTGCCGGTGGCGTTCCCCTTCGGCTACGGCCTGAGCTACACCACCTTCGAGTACAGTGATTTGAAGGCAGACGAGAAGGGTGTGACCCTCACTGTCACCAACACCGGAAGCTGTGCCGGCGCCGAGATCGTCCAGCTCTACGTCGCAAAGCAGGACGCAAAAATCTTCCGCCCGGCGCAGGAGCTGAAGGGCTTTGCAAAGGTCTTCCTCGCCCCCGGCGAGAGCGGGACGGTGGGCATCGCTCTGGACGACAAGGCGTTCCGCTACTGGAACGTCAAGACTGACCGCTGGGAAGTCGAAGGTGGAAGCTATCAGCTCCGCGTGGGTGCATCCAGCGCAGACATCCGCCTGACGGCGGAAGTCTCCGTCAAGGGGACCAACGCTCCCGACCCCTACGAGGGTCTCGACCTGCTCCACTACGTCTCCGGTCAGATCACTTATGTGACCGACGCCGAGTTCGAGGCTCTGCTGGGCCACCCTGTGCCGGAGGATGTCGTCCGCATCGACCGGAACATGACGCTGGGCGAGATGGACCATGGCCGCAGTCCGCTGGGCTGGGTGGCACAGAAGGTGCTGCGCTGCCGTCTGGACAGCAGCTTTGCAAAAGGCACCCCCGACCTGAACACCGTGTTCCAGTATAATATGCCGCTGCGCGCGCTGGCCAAGATGACCAACGGCATGGTGAGCATGGGCATGGTGGACGGCCTCGTCTGGGAGCTGAAAGGCTTCTGGCTCGTGGGCATCCTTCGGGTTATCTATGAGTTCGTCAAGAATCTCATCCTGAACAGCCAGATGGAAAACCGGCTCAAAAACAGCTGAAAGGAATAAGGTCATGAATTTCTGGAATAACTTTGCCGCAAAGCATCCGGCCGCGGCCAAATGGGTGCGGGAGGGTGGACTGTTCGTCATCGTGTCCAACCTCATCACCGTGTTCAAATACCTGCTTCTGCAGTTCCTGCCCAAGGCGTTTGCAAGCCTGCCGGTGGTGGACTTCGGCTGGCCGGGCATCGACATCACCCTGTTCGGCGAGACCTTCAAGTGGAATATCCTCGGCTACGACGCGGCCCACGGCGGCCTGCCCTACTTCTGCGCCTACATGGTGGCCATGGTCATCGGCGAGTGCATCAATTTCCCCATCCAGCGCAATTTTGTCTTCCGTAGCAAGGGCAACCTCGCCAAGCAGATCGGCTGGTATCTGCTGGCCTTCTGCCTCATCACCTGCATCGTCAACTCCATCAACTGCATCTGGGTGGCTGTGGCCGGTCTGCTGGTGCCTGATTTCATCTACAACATCGGCACCACGGTGCTCAACGGCGGCATTTCGATGGTCATCTTCTTCTTCGTGAACAAGATCATCTTCCCCGAAGGCGAAGCCGCAAAATAATCTGTCATCTTCTTTATTTTCATCATTTTCTTCATCCGAACCAACGGGCCGTCCTCTGGAGGAGGACGGCCCGTTGGCATATTGAGCGGTTTTGGACGCTGCAAAGAACGAAATTTCGGTCATAGGGTAAGAATCTGCCCAGGGGTCTTGCACTTTGATGCTTTACTGTGGTAAAATCATGCCATGCTTTTATCATAGAGGAAAAAGCACCAAAGGGGGAACGTATATGAGTGAGATCTGTATCATCGTCACCATCGTCGTCTATCTTGCGGCCATGCTGCTGGTGGGTTTCGCCTATAGCAAGACCAACAACGACAGCGCCGACTTCTACCTCGGCGGCCGGAAGATGGGGCCGCTGGTCACGGCCATGAGCGCCGAGGCCAGCGATATGTCCAGCTGGCTGCTGATGGGTATGCCGGGTCTGGCCTATCTGACAGGCATTGCCTCGCCGGGCTGGACGGCCATCGGCCTTGCGCTGGGTACCTGGCTCAACTGGCTCATCGTGGCCCGGCGGCTCCGCCGCTATTCGGCCAACCTCGACGCCATCACGGTACCGCAGTTCTTGTCGCTTCGCTTCCATGACCAGCGCAACCTGCTGAACGCTCTGGGCGCGGTCATCATCATCGTCTTCTTCGTGCCGTATACGGCCTCGGGCTTTGCGGCCTGCGGCAAGCTGTTCCACAGCCTCTTCGGCGTAGATTACATGGCAGCAATGCTGGTGTCGGCCCTCGTCATCGTGGGCTATACCATCCTCGGCGGCTTCCGCGCCGTCACCACCACCGACCTCATCCAGTCGATGGTCATGTCGCTGGCCCTCATCGCGGTGCTGGGCTACGGCATCGTCGTGGCCGGCGGCTGGGGCGCTGTGGTGGAGAACGCCCAGAGCCTTTCCGGCTACCTGACCATGACGGCCAGCCACGACGCTGTGACCGGCGGGGCCGCATCCTACAGCCTGCTGGACATCGTCTCCACCATGGCGTGGGGCCTCGGCTACTTCGGTATGCCCCACATCCTGCTCCGCTTCATGGCCATCGAGGACGAGAAGAAGCTGGTGCTCAGCCGCCGCATTGCCACCGTCTGGGTGGTCATCGCCATGGCGGCGTCCATCGTCATCGGCATGGTGGGCCTCGGCATGACCAGGGTCGGTGCGCTGGAATTCCTCAGCGGCTCGTCCAGTGAGACCCTTATCGTCCGCATCGCCAGCCTCATCAGCCAGCACGGCGTACTGGCCGCAGTCCTCGCCGGACTCATCCTTGCAGGCATCCTGGCGGCTACGATGTCCACGGCGGACAGCCAGATGCTGGCCGCTGCGTCCAGCGTGTCCCAGAACATTTTGCAGGAGTTCGGCCACCTCAAACTGAGCGAGAAGCAGAGCCTCTTCGCAGCCCGCCTGACCATCATCTGCGTCAGCGTGGTGGGCGTGGTGCTGGCCCGCGACCCGGATTCCAGCGTTTTTGGCATCGTTAGCTTTGCATGGGCCGGTTTCGGCGGCTCCTTCGGCGCTGTCGTCCTCTGCGCCCTGTTCTGGAAGCGCTGCAACTGGCAGGGTGCTCTGGCCGGTATGCTCTGCGGCGGCCTGATGGTCTTCGTCTGGAAGTACATCGTCAGCCCGCTGGGCGGCGTCTTCGGCATCTATGAGCTTCTGCCCGCCTTCCTCGTCTCGCTGGCCGTCTGCGTGGTGGTCAGCCTCGTGACCCCGGCTCCCACGGAGGATATTCTGGCCGAGTTCGACGCGGCGAAATAACCGGTAAAAACAAGAGGAGGGCCTGTGCTGAAACCCGGCACAGGCCCTCCTTTTATGCTTGCGTGACGCTTCCGTGCTCCACCCGGTATACCTTGTCAAACTGTTTCATGAACGCCCCCGAGACGTCGTGGGTGATGGCCACCACCATGCAGGGGAGAGCGAGCAGATTTTCCATGACCTGTCCGCTGGTGTCGGGGTCGAGGCTGGCGGTGATCTCGTCGGCGATGATGAGGTCGTACCGGCGAAGTGCCAGCCGTGCGATGCCGATGCGCTGGCGCTGCCCGCCGGAGAGGTTCTTGCCGTTCTCGCTGATGAGGGTGTCGAGGCCGTCGGGCAGGGTGCTTACCCAGTCGGAAAGGCCCGCCGTCTCCACGGCGTGGGTCAGCTGCTCTTCGGGGAAATCCTCACCCAGACAGATGTTGCTGCGGAGGGTGTCGTTGAAGAGATAGGTGGTCTGGGCGATGTAGCCCACCCGCTGGTAGAGGCTCTGACGGTCGATGCCGCGCAACTGCTGGCCGTTGAAGAGGATGCTGCCGGTATAGTCTGGGTAGTACTGGAACAGCAGCTTTGCCAGTGTAGACTTGCCGCAGCCGCTCTCGCCCACGAGAACGGCCTTTTCCTGCCCAGAAACGGTCAGCCGGACACCGCTCAGCACCGGCGCGGTAGCACCCGGATAAGTAAAGCCGGTGTCTTGGCACTCGATGTGCTCAAGCCTGCCGATGGGCTGACCTTTGGGCGTTTCTTCCGGGCCGGACATGGCGTCTTCTAACCGCTGGCGGATGCCTTTGGAGGACCTGACCTTGGCCCAGCACTGAGCGATCTGGCTGCAGGGCGTGATGACGAAATTCGCCATGCTGGCGGCGGTGGAGACGGTGCCGATCGTCAGACGGCCATCAAAGGCGAGGAACAGGCCCACCAGCATGACGATGGGGAAGATGAGGTTGCTGATGAGAGAGGTGTTGACCACCATTGCATTGAGGCTCTGCTGATAGCCCAGCTCGCTGGTGCGGGCCTGCCGAGCCGCGTCCCGGTGGCGGGCGGCGTAGGCGTCCTCCCGCAGAAAGCCCCGGATGACCTCAAACCCGCCCAGAAGCTCTTTGAGCTGTTGGGTGTAGCCCGCCATCTGGAGCGAGAAGGCGTCGCGGGCGGCTTTGAGCCGCTCATTCATCTTCCGGGGCAGGACCAGTGGCGGAACGGTCACAAGCAGGATGGCCGCCAGCATCACCGGGCTGATGTAAAGGTACATCCCCAGCGCACAGAGCATGATGCCGCCCCAGAATGCGATGTTGAAGAGGGACATATAATAGTCGTCGTAGAGGGTGCGCAGGTCGGTAGTCAGCAGGGAGAGATAGGCTGCGTCGCCCTCCCGCTGATATTGGGACACCGGGCGGCGCAGCACCCGCTCCATGACCTGTCCCCGTACCTGCTCCACGGCACCGCAGGCGAGTTTTGTAAAGGAGCGGCGGCTCAGCCGTTCGAAAAACCAGCTGGTGAAGGTGATGAGGAACACCAGCCCCATATAGCCCAGCGCCTCCTGCTTGCTCTTGGAGTCGATGAGCCACTTGAGCTGAAAGCTTTTCAGCGGTGCGAAAAAGGACACCACCGCCGTAAAGAGCACAAAGACGATAAGTTTCGCCCAGTGGTGCTTGAAGTAGTCGTTGACCGTCTGATTATTCATAAGCAATACCCCTTATATGTCCCGAAAGGCTTCCTGCCGCGGTGCAGAATTTGGACTAAGTATAACATGGTTCCGCAAAAAAAAAATAGGTTTCGCCATTTTTTCGGGACATAAAAATCCCCCTGCCCGGTGTGGACAGGGGGATAAAAGCTCTTTATGTAAGAGGTGCTGTCAGCTTACAGCTGGGGGCCGGCGGAGACCAGAGCCTTGCCGTGTTCGTTGCCCTCGTACTTTGCGAAGTTCTTGATGAAGCGGCCAGCCAGATCCTTGGCCTTCTCTTCCCACTGAGCGGCATCTGCGTAGGTGTCGCGGGGGTCGAGGATAGCGGGGTCAACGCCGGGCAGAGCAGTGGGGACCTCGAAATCGAAGTAGGGGATCTTCTTGGTGGGAGCCTCATTGATGGCACCGCTCAGGATAGCGTCGATGATGCCGCGGGTATCCTTGATGGAGATGCGCTTGCCGGTGCCGTTCC
>ENA-OPAR01000531-OPAR01000531.1-human-gut-metagenome-genome-assembly--contig:-NODE-531-length-17624-cov-2.879105_pt1 | contig 17624 bp, 7 predicted proteins | sample MGYA00241061_ERZ501438 | MGnify/ENA primary metagenome ERZ501438 (study PRJEB25962, sample SAMEA2042580) | human gut metagenome | biome: human gut; feature: human-associated habitat; material: faeces...
AGTGTTATTTATGCTAAAGATAAACAAGGTAATCCTATATATCGTAAGTTTGGAGATGTTACTACTAGTGAAGCAACTGATGGTTATCGTTTAGTAGTAGGAGTTGACGGTGGAGTAGCTGATATTAAAACCAATAGTATTATTGCAGCTAGTCGTATTCCTAGAAATGTAGTAGGTATGACTATTAAAGATTCAGAAGGAAGACTTATTGCAGTTCCTAGTCGTGAGAATACTATGAGTAATAGTGAAACCGGTGCTACTGAATATACTAAAAGGTTTAATGAAGGATTAGATAAACTACTTCATTCTTTATTAGATGCTACTTTACAAGGCAATGAAAATCTTCATACTCAACTATTAGAAGAAGTATCTAAATATATAGGTAAACAGAAAGTACTGTATGGTTATGAAGTAAGAGGTCATGCTTTAATACCTATAAATAGAGTTGCGCCAACTATTTATTTTAATCTTAAAGATAGAAATGTAGCTTTCTCTATTCCTGGTGAACTTAAACCTAGAAGACTTATGGCTCGTATGCCTAATGGTTTTGTTCCTACTAATAATCATGGTAACTTTAGTAAAATGTTACAAGAAGTATATGCTTTACTTACTCGTAATGTTGTTAATTCGGCTATTCGTGGTGAATCTAGTTTATTTAGAGTAGTAGACGGTAAGTTACAAGCTAAGATACCTAATATACTTCAAGATGAATGGTTTGATACTGGTTATAGTAGTTATGAAGAATTTGTAGCTAAGGACGGAGTATTGGTTACTGATTTAGGAAGTGTTACTGATAGTAAAGGTAATATTGTTAGTAACTTTAATTATGTTGGTGATGTTTATAATAGGACTATCACTCTTATGAATCCTAGTCGCAATGCTAGTCGTACTGACGCGGCTAACGCCGCTACTTCCCCCATAAAGGAGCAACAAACTGTGTCTCCCGTAGTTGTACCTGACCCACTTGCTAGTCAAGACAGTATTCCTCAAATAGGTACTCTTATGGAAGTTGCGCAAGCTAATACTGATAATCCTAATCTACTATCTGTTATATCTGCATTAGAAAGTGCTGGTATTAAACTTAATCCTGATATTGAAATAGTAGGTGATGAAGGTAGATTTGCAGGAATAGTCGCTGGTGGTAATACTATTACTCTTAGTAATCGTTTTAATAGTCTTGCTCCTGAACGTAGAGTTCTTACTCTTATACATGAAGGTGTACATTATCTACTTAATGATGAACGTGCTAATATAGAACAATCATTCGGAGACTTATACGATAAGTTTGCTAACTTTATTAATCAAGATTCTCGTCTAGTAGATGAGTATGGAGATTTCTTAAATAGTAGTAAACCTAGAGCTGTTGCTATTGAAGAGTTTGTAGTCGAAGCTATTACTAATCGTACATTTGCTAGATTACTAGCTAGAATTAAGTATGATTCTAATCCTACTACTGAATCAAATAACCTATTTACTAAAATAGTAGATGCTTTAGTAGAATTAATAGGTAAAATAGGACAAATAGATAATACATTACTTGGAGAAGTTCGTAATCGTTTATCTACTATTGGATTAGAAACTAGTGATATAGCTAGTACTTCTACTGTTACTCATGACGATACTTTTGATAGAGCAGAGGAAGATGTTAGTGTTCCTACTGATGATGTATTTGATATTCCTGATATAGACTTAGATTTAGATAGTAGTATAAGTGATAACTACCGTCAAGTCGATAATTTCGATAGTCTGATTGAGGGATTGAATAATCGACAAAAGGCTATTGTGACGCATTTGTTTGACACTGGTGAGCTTAGTTTTGTATGTAGTTAAGTAAGATAAGCCTAGAGACGAAAGTCCGGCAGAGAGCCTTAGAATGAGCCATTTTAAGCGCATCTGCCGGACTTTTATATTTTCCTTATCTTACTATCACAACAGCATATAAAATGCGAAATTCGGCAGGAATTTGTGGTCTACGGGCATCCGTCTGCATTCGTAACGTGCGGTTTTCGTCCGTCTAATGAATCTATTTGATAGTATTGATAATAATGTTATCTTTGATAATGTTAGTAATAACTTAATTAATAATATAAAGTGTATGAGTTGTATTCCTAGTAACCCTAAATTAGATAAGCTATTACCGCTTACTAATAATGATGTTAGAAAATCTACTGAATACCTTGCTACTATCGAAGACAATAGTTTTCGTGATTGGTATAAAGAAAAGACTGGTAGAGATTTTAATGATGAGAATATTGATACTAATACTGTTAATGCTATAATAGCATATAATAACAGAGAGACTATCAATACTAAAGATTATGTTCAGAACGTTCGTACTTCACGGACTGGTGTATTTGGTAATGACATAGCGAAAGAAGACCACGCTATTAATATTCTTGCTACTATTTATTTAAAGAGTCAAGGAAGTATTCGTAAAGCTCTTGCTAATAAAAAACGTAAGGGTGAAAGCGAAGTAATAAAGGATAAAGCCGGTAATGAGTTAAGTCCTCAAGCCGCTATAAAGCTGACTATGATTACTTATCTTAATAGACATCTGAAAGAGAATGATAAAAAACTTACTCAGGAACAAAAGGCTTATGTAGGTACTATTATTCGTAATCTTTACGATGGTGGTAATTATAATCGTAATGAGTTATTTGATATAGTAATTAACTCACCGGAAGTAGTTAGTCTTAGCAAAGAGTTTGGCATAGATACTAATGAAGACTATGAAGCTGGCGATGATGTTAAAGAAGATAGTGAACAGAACTCTCGTCAAGATGACCAAGAAACTATTGCTGCTCTTCGTGCCGATTGGCTTGGATTAGCCGACCAACGAAAAGATATAGATAAGAATGTTAGTAAAGAAGTAAAAGAATGGTTTGCTCGTTTACCTAAAACAAATAGTAATAGTTTTATAAATGAACAACCTGATACTTCTAATAATACTTATTCAGGCATGGCTGAAAGTGCTGGCTTTGATAGTTCTTTTAAAGCTATTAATAACTATGGTAACTTCTCTAGTGTTGAAGCTATGGTAGAAAGTTTCCATACTATTGCTGCAAGATTTAAAGAAGTATCTCATTTAGAATATGCTGCACGTTTACTAGAAGACGAAGCTAATGTTCAGATGAGAAATAAGATATTTACTCAACTAAAACAATCTATTTGGGAACGTAATGAAGTAGTTTATAGTCAAGACGGTTCTAATGTGGTTACTAAGAATCGTAATACTTTTCCTAAACTTAATCTACAAAACAAAATACTTAATAGTTTCGATTCACTTATTCACAATCCTTCTATTATGGCTAATGATATTGCCGTATTAGACGAACTTAAAAACAGATTATCTACACTAAAAAATTCTAACACAAATGAAATCCAAGAAATTACGGAGCAAATTGTTGCAATTTTTAATAAGTATAACTTCGGCATCAATAGACAGGGTGTTGTTAACTACGTTCGTAACTTCGGTGATAACCAACTTTCTAATATCTCTTCTATTGTCGATGATTTGTTAGAGTTTAATAAAGTAGTAGGTAAGGCGACTAATCTATTAAAAATAGATAATGAAGCACAACGTATCTATTATGCAGGTGAATATGCTAAAACTAAAGAGAATGAAGAATATGTAGTAGTTCCTTTTGATAAATCTCAACTACAATACAAAGGTGGTTATGCTAATAATATAGCCAATCGTATATCTAATAGATTTAAAGATTATCAGATAGTAGATTCTGAATTTAATAGTATTAATGCAGAGAACAATCTAGTTAGTGATATTCTAAAGAACAACTATATAAGTAAGTTCTTTGAAAGAATTAACGATAATCGTTATAATGATAATCCTGTTAGTAATACCGAACTACGTGATTACTTAGTTAAATTTACTAATATTCCTCAATACAGATATAGTAATATTCTTATTGAGAAAACTTTGTCTAATGGAAAAATAGTCCCAGGTTTACTTCGTCTTACAGATACTGGTTATGAACTAACTGAATATTATCGTGAATTTGGTGCACAATTATACAACGGAGTTAGTAACGAAGTAACAGGAAAGGCTAAATCTTATAAAGATATCAATGCTCTTGAATGGGATATTATTACTCTGAATGAATACGCTAATAATGGTGACAATTATGAGATGACTAAAGGAGTTAAGAAATCTAAGTTCTTTACTCAAACACCTTCTGATGCACCTAAGACTTTCGTATTTAATAGTTATAAGTTAGATTATACTGGACTATTTAATGCTAACGGCTCTATTAATCGTGGACATCCTATATATGTAGCTTATGCTAATATTTATGCTAAAGAACTTGCAGAAATGGCGCAAGCTATTAACTTCTTATTTGAGACAACTGTTGAGAATGGAGTAGTAACTATCGTATCTGATGAAAATGGTAAACCTAAGATAAAAGAAGAGTTTAAAGATTTACGTAAATCTGAAGCTAGACTTAACTATCATTATCGTAAAGGTATTCTTGATTCAAATGGTGTTCCTACTGGTAATGTATTTAAGTTTAGAAGTCTACTTATTGATAAAGTTAAGAACCTTAATAAGTATAATAGTGAGACAGCTAAAACGGTAGATATGAATTGGCTGTTTGAAGGAGGTGACGTATTCTCACTTCTTTATAGGGGAAAGAATAGTGAAATATCATTGATACAAGACGAGAATGGAGAATACAATATTAGGCTTACTGGTGAACTTCGTAATTCAGTTTATAATTATATAGATAATTATATTAATTATAGAATACAAGAAGCTGTTGCTAAATACAGTTCTAATAAAGAGTTTGTAGATAGATATAAGAACGCTAGTCAAGAATCATTTAATGCTTTTATTGCAGAAATGGTACTTAACTATGAGATTCAATATAACAATCTTAATGATATGTTCTTTGGAGATGAAGCATATTATAAAGATTCTCGTGATACAATTAAACGTAATAAAGAATATCAAGCCGGAGGATTAGCTTATGCAGGTTATGACTTATACAATGTACAGAAGCATTTGGAAGATATAGTAATTTCTCCTAATAAGACTATTAGTGTAGATAGTAGTTTTAAATATATTACTCTTGAAGATGTTCAAAGCAAAGGTGGAGTTATTGAAGATTTAAAGAAACAATTAAAGATAGCTAAAGTATCTAAAGAGACAGAAGCATTTGTACTTAAACAGTTTGCTAAAGATAAATCAGAAGTAACTGATGCTCAATCGCTCATAACCTTAGACGAATTTGTTCGTAGAATGTATCTACGTGGCGAATATGATAATTATAAAGACTTAATTGAAGCTCTTTATGATGAAAGTAAACCTATTGATAATGTTAAGTTAGGAGAATTATCTAAGAAAATACAAGTTCAAAAGAACTTCTATTATGACTTAGAAATAGATAATGATGCTAAATTAGCTAATCCTATTCAGATTAAAAATGCTGAATTTGTACTCATACCTAGATTTTTAGGTAATAGTGAACTTGGCTTACTTGCTAAATATATGACCGATAATAATATTGGTCAGGTTAACTTTACTACTACTGAAAAGGCTACAACTAATAGAGTATTAGAGTTTTGGGATGCTCATGGAAAATTCCCCTCTAAAGAAAGGTTGAAACGGTTTAACGAGGACATTCAAACTAAGTATAAAACTGGTTGGTATTCTAATCTATATACACAGCAAGATATTCCACAACACATGGACGGTGAGAATAAAGCTGGATTGCAGATAGTTAAGAAGCTAATTGATAATATAGGTAATACTCCTGAAGGACAATCTCTTATTAAAGATTTCTTTGATAACTTTACTGCTAATATTCAAGATAGCTTTAAAGATGCGGCATCTCGTATTGGAGTTAGCATTGATGCTAGAGGTAACGTAGTATATGAAGAAGGAAAAGTTAAGATTGATAATAATCAATTTATAGCACTTATTAAAGACGAGTTAACTCGTAGAGGATTAGATAGTAATTATCGTAAATATGCCGAAATCAATCCTGAAACTGGATTGCCTTATATGCCTGCATGGACTAACTTAGTTCGTAGTAAGATAGAAAACATTGTAAATAGTATATTTACTAATCGTGTTACTCGACAAGTACTTCCTGGTTTTCATGCTAGTCAAGTATCAGATGTTGGTATGACAGCTTTGTCTGGTCGTACAGATTTAAGAGATTTAATGCAATCAAAAGTAGAAGAGAAGCACGGATATGGTCTAGGACGTAAACTTACTTATCATAAAGACGGAAGTCAAATAGTAGAAATACTATTACCTAAATGGATGGTTAAGGCTTATAATACTTATGACAATGAAGGCAATCTTGTACATGAAGTAACTTTAGAGGACTTACAAAATGCTGGATTAGATACTATGATTGGTTATCGTATTCCAACAGAAGGTAAACAATCTATTGCTGTTATGAAAGTAGTAGGTTTGTTAGACGAATCTCAAGGTTCTACTATTGTTGTTCCTGATGAATGGGTATTACAAACTGGTGCTGACTTCGATATTGATAGTATCTACGGTATTTATCATACTGCTTATTTTGATAAAAATGGTAAACCTCATAAAGTCAAATATATAGAAGGAGAAGACGAAGTATCTACTTATCGTAGATATATTGGTTATATAAATTCTTTAATAGATAAAGAAACTCGTAAAGCTACTAGTTCTGAATTTACTAAAGAAGAATTTAAAGAAGCTCGTAAAGCTGCAAGAGAAACTGTTCTTAAAGCTAATGAAGAATATGATAAATTCTTAACTGACCAAGTTAGAGATTTAATAGCTGAAACAGACAAAACATGGATATTACTTCCAAGAGAAGTAAAAGATAATCTTACTGTTACTTTTAAATCAAAAGAATTAAAGTTTGGCGAAAGAGTAGATGCTATTGTTAGTAAAATGAGCTTCTATGAGAATGAATATAAAGATAATAATAGTGTTGCTAAGTTTGCACAACAGTATCGTAATATTCAATCTATTATTAATGAGCAAAGAGAATTTTATCAAAATATAAAAGATAATGCTGAACAATTAGCTATTGATTATGCTGATGAAACTCGTAGAGCTAGATTAGAACAAACTATTCAAGCAAGAGCCGAAATAGTAGGTGCTATGTCTATTGAAGAATTTAGTCAACTAACAATAGCTCAACAGAATACTCGTGATGCTCGTAACAATAAGATAGTAGATACATTTATTAATATAATGAATCTACCAGTATCTATTGGTGAGAACTTATCGTCTAGTAACTTTGAAGATATTAAAGCTGCAAAGAGCAATATCTTTGAAGGTTTATCAGAGACTTATCGTAATATTAATTCAGTAATTGCTCAAAATTGGTATCGTGATGCTAATATGTCCGGTGCACGTCTTAAAGCTATTTCTGTTAATCGTGACAACTTTGCCTCTATTGGTAATAAAGCTAAGACTATTATTGACGGTGCTCATGGTGGTTTTAGGTTTGTATATACATATAATACAGAGAAAGAAGCCAAAGACGCTCAAGCAAAATTAAGAAAACGTTTTAGAGACGTAACTAGAAGTGGAAAAGAAGTAATGGTAGACCATAATCAATTAGGTTGGAGTTACGATAATCTTAATATAGATAATCGTTTAATTACTCCTTACTCTTCTGAAACTACTGCACTTATTCTTGACGGTGTAAAAGAAGGTGGTGTACCTAATGTTGATTTATATACTTTCGATGTATATAAGTCTATTGTTGATTGTGGTGCAAACTATGAAACTTCTATCTTATTCGTTAATCAACCTGTAATAACCGAACTTATTGCTAGACAAAATGCTAACGATAATGTATTCGGTGAAACTGGATTTAATCCTCTTATAGGATTGAGACGAGATATGTATATAAGATTAGCTAAATCTCTCGGTATTCCTGCAAACAGTATTACTAAAAGAACTCGTCTTAAAGATATTAAGTCAATGCTTGAAGCTAAAGGAATAAGTATTAACGAAGATGAACTTCTTGAAGAAGGAATACGAGTAACAGAATTAAGAGAACATCTTAAAGATAATGTAGAAAATATAGATTCTACTAATGCTGATAATCTTATATATCAAATTAAAGCATTAAGAGCATTTGAATATTTCAAAGAGATAGGTGACCAAATCAATGCTAATATGATGGTTATTACTAGTGATAAGTTTGGTGCTGGTAAATCTGCTAATGAAATTGACAATGTAATTAATCGTATTACAGATATTAAAAAAAGTAATATTACTCGTATTAAGAAAGGTAATCCTGTTCTTAAAGCTGTTACAGAAGAAGGTAATAAATATCTTATAGATGCTATTTATCCTAAGATTAGTTTCAATACTATTAATGATATTAATCAGGATGATTCAGAATCAGCATATCCTTCTTTATATTATCAATTGAAGTATAGCTGTATAGCTACTGAAAAGATTATTCGTGATAGTGAAATATTCAAAACTCAAACTCCACAGTTCCGTGAGTTAGTTAGTAAGTTCGATGTTCGTAATCTACAAACTATTCAACAGTTAGAGAGTTTCATAATTAATATGAGTCAAGCACAATCTAATTTTGTTAATACTAATAGATTTATAACTAAGAGCGATAATGAATTTATTCCTAGCTATAATCTAAATCTTATTAGTAGTCAACAAAATGCTCGTGCTAGATTATATGGTTATACTGATGTAGTAGGTAGCTTCGATATGTCTGATATGTCTGAAAAGAATGTAGAAGCATTTATGAAGTTATCTCCTGCAAATAAAGTAGTATTGATTCAAAGATATACTTCGGATGATAATCTATTTAAAAATCTAAATGAGTATAAAGGTCGTCGCAATAGTTATGATAGAATATCTATTATTGATAGTACTATATCTACTGAATCTCAATATCAGATGTTTCGTAATGCTTGGCATAGTAATAATCCTTTCGTTAAACTTACAGCTATGGACCTAGTAAGATATTCTATGGTAGTAGAAGGTTATAAGTTTAAAGGTGGAACAGTTAGTAAGATTATTCCTGTTGAGCTTTTATATGGACGGGATACTGGTATTGATTCTGATAATGGAGTTTCAACAGCTACTAATATTATTAATGATTCAGACAAAGCCATTAATAGTATGATTCAATACGGTAGTGAAACAGGAACTTATGAAAGACTTAGTAATGATGATAAGGCAATAGAAAAATTACGTGACTTATTCTTTAGAACTAATCCTAATAATCCTGATGTACTTACATTTGAGAATAAGAAGTACAAAGAATCTAATAAGATAGTATTCAATAGACTTGGTGTAGGTATGCTTAGTTTTAAAGAAGCACAAGAACGCAGAATGATTACTGGTAGTGAAGATAATCGTAAGTATCGTCATTACGCTAAGACTAATGACAATAATAAAGTTCTACGTTTATATAAGCTAGTATATGATAATGATGTTGTATATATGCTTCCTACTAATCCATTGGAACAAAACGAAATTGGAGAAGTTAGTGTTAATCCTGATAATAATAGAATGTATCTTCCTTTAGATATACTGGAAGAAGTTTCTATTAATCAGTATGACCCTGCATTTATTAGTTCTATTAATATAGCTATGAACTCTGATATTCGTAAGTTTGTAGTTCTTCCTAAAGCATTTGAAGCTGGTGCTAATTTATTAATAGAAGAAGCGTTTCCTAATAGTACTGTCTTAACTTCCCCCATAAAGGGGCAACAAGTTGATACTTCTCGTAGATACATTATTGCTACTACTAATAATCAGGTCATACTAGATACTATTGAATCTCTTGAAGCTGTTGGTATTACTAATTATGTTGTTGTAGCTCCTAATATGAATTACGGTAATATCCGTAAACTTATTAATGACCGTAATAACATTGATATTGCAGCCAAGAGACTACAAACAGCTATGACTAAGTTAGAAGCTAATGAAGTTCAACTTAGAAAGAAGAAATCAGATAATTCTGAATCTCCTTATTATGCACAACTTAAAGCTAGCATTAATCAAACTATTGAAGATGTTAATGTTAATGGTATTGGTTTTGTTCCGGTTCTCCAAACTGTTGTAGATAATACAGGTTTTAGAGCTGGCGGATATTTTAGATACGAAAAAGAAGGTAATGTTTATATTGTTACTAACTTAGGTCGTGTAACTACTAAATCTGTTAGTCTTACTCCTGACTATATGTATAGTAAGAAAGTAACTATTAATAGTGTTAGTCAATTACAATTCCCTAGACGTAATGCCATTACTCAAGTAGTTAAAGAAAATGCTAGATTAGATAAGTTTGCTAATAATAACATTATTCGTGTTCAGACAGAAGATAACTTTATTAATGAAGATATACTTGAATCTGCATTGATAGATAATGATAAAGAGATAAATGATTATATATCTCGTGTTATTGAAAGTGTTGAACGTAGTAATGCTAATGTAGAAGAAGCTGCATTAAACGATGCTTTCCGTTCATTTACAGCTATTGATTTACGTTCTAATACAGCTACTAAGTTAAATGATAACTTACGTGAACAAGCGTTGAGAATTATCAATGGTTATACTAATAGACGTATTGATGATTTCTTATTTGATATACATAACTTCTTTACTACTTATGTTACTAATCCTGACGGAACTTATAAGTTAGATGAAAATGGTAACAAGATAGTTCAAGAGAAATGGAGTATAACTAATAAGAAGTTATTCGACCGTATGTTAGAGGACGAAACATTACGTACTCGTTATGAAATGTTCCTAGATGATATTAATAGATTTGTAGAAGACTATTCTATTATTGAAGCTATTCAACCTTATAATATTGATGAAGCTTATACTGTAAGTGAGACAGAAGAAGAAATAGAAGGTTTACGTAGAACTAATGATATGCTTAAACAAATCAAAGATAAGTTCAAACGTATTAAAGACTTAGATAATGTAGTTAAACGTAGTACTAAGATGTACTTTGATAGTTATATTACTAGTCTTTCTAGTGACCCTCGTGTACAATCTAATATGCTTAGTATCACAGAAGCATTTGAAGATGAAAACTTCTTCCAGTTTTGGTTGGCTGATAGTCAAGAAACACATATACCAATAGTTCAAATAGTTCTTAAACAAATGATGAATCAGTTAAGAGCTAGTGAAATAGAAGCTAGAGACAAAAAGATAGCGTTTACTTCGGCAATATCAGCTATCATTGAGGACGCAAAAAACAACGGTATAGACGTGTCTCTGAACGATATTTTGGACGAAAATGGCAATCTTTTGCTGCCGTATAATGAAACGTTCACTGAAAAATTAAGGTCACTAAAAGAGGCTGTAAAGCTGGCACAAATCGAAGACCCGAATGGTCGAGACGGTTTAATATATAAGAAAGCTAAAGATGAGTTAGAGAAGTTCTTAATAGATAATGTAGAACGTGAATACGTTAAAGAGATGTATCAAGAGTACTACAATACAAACCAGTTACTTAATAAATACCCTGAAACTTATGTTAAGTTAATGAAGCTATTGCATGAAGAAGGAGATATATTAAGTACAATGATTGACAATGATTATAGTACTCTTACTGTTCAAAATGAAAGACGTCTTAACGAGATTCAAAGTGAACTTACTGAAATGCGTGCTGTTATTGATGTTGACGGTAATTACAAAGAGAATTATTATGAAGCTAATGCAGTTAATAATTATCTATTGTCTCGTCGTCAACTTAATAATAAGTATAAAGAGAACAGACCTAAGGATGCTTTTACTATTCGTTATAAACAAGCTATTGAAGGACTTCAATACCCTGAAACATCTGAAACTTATCGAGAATCAGCTGAATGGCTTAAAGCTAATACTGACTATAAGTTAAAAGGTGAGTTCTTAGATGAGTTAAAGAAAGCTTATATGGATACTCGTGCTGGCAATCCTTTTGATAGTTTTGTTCGTACTATGGCATACGGTAAGTATGATGAAACAGGTGTTATTGACGGTACTAAGTTTACAGAAGTGCAAATAGCTAACTTAAAGAAACATCAAGAGCAAATGTTTGCAGCAGCTGTTGGTAGAGTTAAGCCAAATGAAGAACAAGCTCAAAAATGGTTAGATGAGCATATAAGCTATATCAATACTGTATACTACGAAGCTATGTATGTGGCTATGAACAAAATGGGTAAAGTAGTATTTGATAAATGGTATAACGAGAATCATGTACTTAATCCTATTACTAAAGAATACGAACCATTAGCTATTTGGAGACAAATGGTAGTTAAGGACGAAGCTAATAATATGGAATATAGTCCTAAATATAAATGGTTAGAAACTAAAGTTAAAGACAAGTACAAGAATCCTAACTATGACGAAGTTAAGTTACAACCTTCTACTAATAAATATCGTAATGATAAGTATTACGGAATGAATAACTATCAGCAACAACTATATAATGAAGTAGATAATCTACTTAATAGTCTTGTTAAAGATAAACGTAGTCGTGCTTATATTAATCGTGGTTATTTACCTAATCAAGCTGTTGAACAACCTCATCAAGGTTTTACTGATTATTGGCAAGACTTTAAACGTAGTCATGGTTGGTATGATACTCCTAATAAGTCTGATATAGAGCTTAATCTATATAAAAGATTTAGTAATGCTCCTATGTTACATAGTTTATCAGAGATTAAACTTCTTCCTATTCGTGAGAAACAAGAAGGTGAAACTACTGATGAATATCTAGCTTATGTTCGTGAAACTCAAGCTAAGAATAATGAGTTACGTAAGCAAAGAGCACAGGAAAATGCAGAACGTAATAATCCTAATGTTCTTGAAAGACTTAATTCATTTATTGATAGCATGTATAACTTTAATACTCGTAATGATATAGCTAGATTAGCTAAGATTACTAGTAATCAATTACGTAATATGGATATTATTAAGAGAAATCCTAATGATAAACTTATGGATAATAGATTACTTAGTAGAATTACTGGTAAACAAGAAATACGTACAACTAAGAGCGATGATTCTAATATAGTTAAACACTTTGAGAATCAAGTTCGTAAGTTAGTATTTAATGAATTTGAAATGGATGAAGGTACTCGTTCTAAAGTATCTCGTGTTATGCGTAATATGGTATCTAGTAAGTTTATGATGTTAAACGTTACTGGTGGTATTGCCAACGTATTATATGGTAAGACACAAATACAAATGGAAATGGCTGCCGGACAATTCTTTAAATACAAAGACTTCCGTAAAGGTGAGAACGAATGGATGCAGAATGTAGGTAGTTATTTAGCTGATGCTTACAATGAAACTACTAATAACGAAACTAATGCTATTATTAGATTATTCAATGTTATTGAATCTGATATGGTAACAGAACGTTATGGTAAAGGTAACAATCCTATGGGTAAATTAGAAAATCTGCTGTTTATCCAACAAACCGCAGGTGAACATTATATGCAGAACGCTACATTGCTAGCTATGCTTCATTCTCATAGAGTTGTTGCTGTTAATGGTAAGAATAAAGTAATGTCATTTGAACAGTTTGCTATGGGACTTAGAGAAGAAGCATTGCTTAAAGTTCTTCGTAAGAATAATCCTGAATTAGTTACTAAATATGAAACATTCAGAGATAAAGTACTTGAATCATATATTGAGAAAGAACGTTATGTTAAGTTTAAAGCTGATATAATAACTGACTTCTTACGTTCTGTTCCTAAAGAGATAAGAGAAGAGTTTAAAGCTACCTATAAAGAAGATACTAAAGAAGAACAGAAGAAGTTTGAGAATCACCCTTCTTTTAGAGAAAGTCTTATCTTGAAGAACGGTGTTGCTACTCTTAAACCTGACAGTGGTCTTACTAATGACGATATTGCAGCTTTCCGTAATAAGGTTATATCAGTTAATCATCAAATACATGGTATCTATGATAAGATTGGTGCTAATCAATTACAACAATCTTGGTGGGGAGCTTTACTAATGCAGTTCCATAAACACTTGGTTCCTGGATTCCAAAAACGTTTTGGTTATCGTTTAGGTCACTTTGACGGTATATATAACGAAACTAGAGAGTCTATTAGTAAAGGAACTTATGTTAGTTTAGGTGAGTTTATAGCAATGCCATTTAAGAAATACTACGAACTTAATGATAGTAACGAACTTCAAGCTGTTCGTACTCTTCAAGGAATTGCTAAAGGTTATGCAGATTTTGTAGCTAATCTTACTACTTATTATAACATTCTTCCTGAATATGATAAAGCCAATATTCGTAGATGCTTAGGTGAATGGATAGCTATTACTAAGGCAGTAGCACTATTTGTAGTAGGAAAATTAATGCTAGATGACGATGATGATTCTACACAAGTAGCTGACTATATCCTATATAGTGCTGACCGTCTAATGTCTGAAACTATTCAATATACTCCGTGGGGAATAGTTAATGAAGGTAAGAAACTATATAGTCAACCTGTTGCTGCATTAAGTATTGCGCAAGATAATCTTAGATTATTAGGAGCACTTTGTAGCTATATTATTACTGGTAATCCTGATGATTTATATTATAATTCAGGAAGCTATTCAGGTGAAAATAAACTTGTAGTAAATTTCTTTAAACAAGTACCATTAGTTAATCAAATTATAAAACATGAAAGACTTGGTGCTAATAATAGTTACTATAAAGTACGTAGTAGTCCGTTTAGTGGTTTAGGTCAAGTTGTTGCTAATATGATTACTGATGAAGATGAAGAATAACTAACTACTTAATATTACAACTCATAGGAAAGCCCGAACTGCTCGTGAGAGTAATTCGGGCTAATTTATATACTTAAAAAAGTTTGTAATTTTTAGCTATCTATTAGAATATAGTTTGATATATTCAGATATGAATCTATTTCTATCTCCCATAAACATCATATTATGATTAATAATATAAATATTATTTTTATCATTAACAGCTTTAGCAATAAAATTAGCATTTATAAGTTGTTGAATGCCGTCATTTATTCTAGGTTGACTAACAGATAGTTCTCTTGAAATTTTAGTCTGATTTAATACTATCCAATTAGAATCGAACTTAATATTTCTATAAATATAGTTCAACATAGATAAACCATGAGTTTTTAAATATCTTAGATTAGACATCCCATCAAAGTATAATTGCATAAAGCTACCAGTATATCTTACCTTTTCGTCTTTAATTAGAACAATATCTACTCCATACTTATTAGCTATCTGTTGTAGTTCATCAAAAGCATTATTACTATAATCTTTTGGATTAATATTGAAAGGAAATATAGTAGGTTTAATAAGACTACTATCAGCATTACTATTGGTCTCCATATATATGTGTTAATTAATTGTTAATATCGCCAAATTTATACAGTTTTGCGTATAAAACCAAGCAATTTCACTACTATTTTATACAGTTTTGCGTATAATTTGAATCATCTAACTAATTGATAATCAATGAATTAACATAAAATTAACACTATAATAAGATAAAGACTTCTTATATAATATAGATTTATCATTTAGATATGCAAATATACTATTAAATTTTTAATTAACTTAGCTTTACTATATCTCGCTCGCCTATCGGCTCGCTTTTCCCCCATAAAGGAGTTGGTTTACCAGTAATTCCACTCCTTTATGGGGGATTTAGCGAGCTTTGCGAGCGTAGGCAAGTTCAGCAACACAACTATCATTAATACGTTGATTTTATCCAAGTACAACATAAAAAAAAGAACTATCAATGGTATTACTACTATCAATAGTTCTAATCTATTATGAAGTTTCTATGGAAGATTTCGTTAAAAACAATATTATCATTATTACTATGAATAATAAATATCCCCATAACTTCTTTTCAGCTAATTCTTTTACAATACAATAGATTAACATTCCAAATGGTATTGATGCAAATATTAATCCTCCTATAATTATTCCAACAGTTTCTAGTGTCATATTATTCTTTCTTTAATATCTTTCTTTGCTCTTGCATATCCTTTGATATAACCTTCGACAAAGCGATTAGTACATAATCTTCTCATATCTAAAGAACAAGGATTATAATCACACTTTCCACAATATCTACTTAATCCGTCTGATTGATATGCTTTTACTTTAACACTTACTTTTCTTACCATAATATAAAAAGAGTACTAGTATTTCTACCAGTACTCATAATGTATAACTAAAATGATTATTACTTATTCGTTCTTATACTTCTTCTCTACTTCTTGTAGTTTCAGATAGATATTATTACGAGCTTTAAGTTTAGGAAGTGATGCAACACATCTCATAGCTCTACGAATTTGACTGCGCATAAACTTATTCTGCGATTTCATTATTTTCTTCTTTTTCAGGTTCAACATAAGGATTCCAAGTATTCATGAACTGATTAAGTTCAACTACGGTTTTCTCTCCATCATATTCATTATCAGTAGTTTCTTTAAGAATTACATGAAGAGTATTACCGCCATTTTTATCTTGCATACGACATAAAGAATCGCATTGATAAACCTTATTAGGATTTCTAGGATTAACTACTTTAGAACAGTTATTCCAAGTATTAATAGATAATAAACCGTTTATTTTCAGCATGATTATTCATTTTCTTTAGGTTTAACATTAATACCGTATTTAGCCCATTGAAGAACAAAACCAAGATGTGCCCAAAGGTCATTAACAACTTCTTCCATAGCATATTGTTTGCCAAGTTCTTCGCTGTAATTCTTTGGGTCAACACAAGAAGAATGACGAACTGTATCAAAGCCAGTAAGAGTATGAGCATTAACAACAGTAGTTTTTTCACCAACTGTCATTACTTCTACATCAGTAATAAAGTTTTCAACATCTTCTTTTAGAATCTTAGTACCATCGTTATTCTCTGAAAGAGGATAATAAGCAGCATCAGCTACATCTTTTGGTGTCCAACTCTTATATCCGTCAGGATAAGTAACTTCATAACCTTCTTCTTCAAAAGAATGATTACCAATTCTATGACCTTTGTCATTAGCTTCTCTTGCAGTCATTGGTTGAAGTTCAACCATTTTAATTCCAATTGCTTTCATAATTTAATTGTTTATTGTTTAAAATTAATAATTAGTTTATTTTCCAGTACTACCAAATCCTTCTGTACCTCTTTTAGTAGTACCAAGTTCTTCGAGAGTTTCAACTTCATCCCAAGTAATCTTTTCACGACGACGAACAAGAAGTTGACAAACACGGTCACCTTCTACATAAGGACATCCTTCTTTCTCAATTAACTTATTAAACTCTTGTCTTGCACATATAATAGAATTATAAGCATTTTCGTGTTTAACACGTGTAACAATGTCGTTAAAAGCATTACCAAAAGTACTAATAATTCTAATTAATTGACGAGAAGTACGATTCTTGAAAATAACAAGAAGTTCTCCTCTATAACCCCAATCAAGAGTACCAGGAGTATTAGGCATATAAACGTCTGTTTTAGTATTGCTACTACGAGGACGAAGTTCCATTTCATATTCATCAGGAAGAGCAAAGTGCAATCCTGTATGAATAATAAATCTATCTTTGTCTGCATCATATTCTATGCTCTTAGCATAGACATCACAACAAGCATCTCCTTCTTTACCATAAATAGGTAATGGAACAG
>ENA-OPAR01000537-OPAR01000537.1-human-gut-metagenome-genome-assembly--contig:-NODE-537-length-17517-cov-13.108063_pt1 | contig 17517 bp, 20 predicted proteins | sample MGYA00241061_ERZ501438 | MGnify/ENA primary metagenome ERZ501438 (study PRJEB25962, sample SAMEA2042580) | human gut metagenome | biome: human gut; feature: human-associated habitat; material: faeces...
CCGTCACTTTAGTGCCTTTACGCTGGATATCAAGTTTTATTTTTCCGCATTCTTCTAATAAGCTGAGATATTTTTTAACAGTATGTTTTGACATATGACATCTTTCAGCGACCTGATTCAGAGAGAGGATACATTGTCCTCTCTTGATCAAGTCTCCGTGATGATAATAATCAACAGGATTAGTGTGTAGTAAGATGTCAATCCAAAGATGGAACATCTTTGAATCGTGATAGACTTCATCGTAGTCCATCATATACAATTTTATCCATCTCCTTCTTTCCATCTTCTAGACCTCCTTAATTAGAACTGTTCATAATCATAATTATCATCAAAGTCACCAAATTCAGCATCACCGAATTCAGCATTGACCATCGCTTCTTCTAGAACCTTGTCAGCTTCTTCATGTGGCTGTGGTGCTTTAGGTGCTGAACTTTCATGTTCGATTGCTTTAGGCTCTTCTTCCTGTGGTTCTTCTTCACTTACAAATGTAACAGGAGCATCAACATACTCTTTTGTACCATCACTGTTGATTACTGCCATATCGGCATCAATAGCATTCTGCATATCAATTGACATGATACCCCACTTGCTGATCAACTGACGGAGCATAGTCTTGTATGCCATTCCATCGAAATCCTTAGACCAGAATGTCCAGTTAGTGCCTTTTCTTTTATCTGCTGCATATCCTTGAGAATACTTGAGTGCGTGTGCTTCCATCTTCTCTCTCGACCAGTACATCGTCTTTCTAAAGCCGTTTGTATATTCAAACATCGCATAATAGCCGACTGTCTTAGCGTTCTCTCTTTCAAGTTCATCATCAATCAATCTGACTTCAATCTCTTCATTAAGAGGATCATAATGGATTAATTCGTCTTCCTTGATTGAAATAACATTTAATTTTCTATACTGTCCACTTCTGATAGCTAGCTGAATGTAGCCTTTATAACCTAATTGGAACTGTGCCACTGTTCCTCTCTTAGTCTTGTAAGGTACAAAGTAGTACTGTCCTAACTGAGGAGATGGAGATAAGTTGAGCGCCTCGCCAAGAAATGCAGCAGTAATGATACTATTAGGTTCGCACTCCTGAAGCTTTGGATCATTGACAACTGTAGAAGTAATAGAAGCGATGAAACGTGTTCCATTCTTACCGCCAACAACATCATTGATTTTTCTCTGTACTGCTGGGCTTGCGATAAAAGTACTGAATTTTGCTTTGTTTGTTGTGTCTTTTCTTAAACTATTTTTAACTGTCATTGTTATTTACCTTCTTTCTTCTTTCTAGGGAATCTTAAATCATAATCGAAACAGCCATCATATTTGGCTTTGAGATAGTCTAGAGATGTTTTTAATTCATTTAGTGCAGCATTTGTTCCTACGATTTTACCAACCAACATCTTTAGAGGTTCATTTTCTTCTGGAGAAGCATTTACGGGCTTTTCCTGCTGCTTAACTTCTTCCTTCTTCGCTTCTTCTTTCTTCTGATGTTCCTGTTCTTCTCGTCTATTGATGATTTCTCTAAATCTTCTTTCTAGGAGTGGCTTAATGTCTTCAAAAGAGCCGTCTCTTAACTTGTCTTTATAGACACTCACATCAATCATCTGCTGATCAACATCAGTTTCTTTACATCTAGCCTCTAAATAGATGTCTAGAGATTCGCAACGCTGCATGTATGATTTATACGTTTCTTTAGTTCTTTCACATTCTTGTTTGATTGCATCTACTAATGCTTTGGTTGGCTTCTTATTGTTGATGAACTTCTTTAGAGAGCTCCAGCGTGGATCAATAGAGAATACCTTAGTTGCACAGTATCCATCAAAATCATTTCTATGCACATAGTCATTAAGAGCCTTATTAATGAGTTTTCTTACAACCATTTCATTCTCTGCTACTTCCTTATCTGTGAATTCCTTAATATCACTAGATAATGAGCTAATAGAAGCATCAAACATCTTAAGAACTTCTTTCATATCGTTCTCAAAATCTGTGTAGACTTTCATTGCTTCTTTCTTGACTGCCTTCTTGCTTTCATTGACATTGTCTTTCTCTTTCTTCAGCTTAGAAACAACGTCAGATAACTCTTTATAGTTGTCTGCAGTCACTACAATGCCGTCATAACGCTTCAAATAAGACTTTACAGCCTCTTTGAAGTGTTTTACGTTACATCCTTCAATCTGCGCTGGAATGACCTTCACAACACTTAAACTAGGCATCTCAGCAACTTCATTGACATCTGCATCAATAGGCTGCGCATCTTCTTCAATGATTGCATCCTTGAACTTCACCTGTTCGTATCTGATGTCAATCTGCTTGTCAGCGAATACTTCACCATTGTCATTAACTGCAGTGAGTGCTGTAATTGCACCAAAAGGCCATGCTAGTTCAGTTACTGGTTTTCCACCTGCAATCTTCTTGTGATCATCAGCAAGCATGACCTTGAGAATCTCAAAATCAATCTTGTCTGTTTCGATTCCGATGTGACCGCCATAGAGACGGTCTTTAATTTCTTGTTTAAATCTCATTCTTTTTTCTCCTTTAAATAAAGTTTGGTTCAATATCTTCAACGATGTGCTTTTGCCAGAAGGCTTCTTCATCAGCCTCCAACTGCATTAAATCCAAAAGCACCTCGCTTCTTTCAATTCTTCTAATGATGGTCTTTGTCTCGTCGCACCACGGCATCATAGCAATAGCGAATAAGACAACGAATTCAGCACCTGTCACATTCATATAGTGCAAGCACTGACAGTAATATGTCTGAGGCATTGAATCATCGCCCCACTCTTCCTGAAAGTACTGCCACTTGTTAATGGTCGTTGACTTTATTTCAAGTATTCCGCTTGATCCATCTTCCTTACGAATGAGAGCACCGTCCAAATTGGCTCGCATCCATTCCTTATCTTTCCTGGATAAGGAGTAATCCTTTGTATCAATGACTTCGTATTCATCCCCATATAATGCTTCAAACAGGTTGAACATGACAGGCTCTAGACGGTTTCCCATTTCAATAGCATGATTTGAGACCTGAGGTCTCTTTCGTCTATTTGTTTTGTCTTCCCAAAGCTCATGGAGAGTGGTGTAGCGATTGACACCTTCAATGATTCCAGCATCTGAACCACCAATCCCCTTCCTTCTTTGAGAGAGCCACCCTTCTTTATCTTTTGGAATAGGATCATAGAGACAATCGAACAATCCTTTAAAAGAGGTCATCGTATTTCCTCTAAAGCTGCGATTACATCTTTAATGAGAGCCATGCCACTGTCACCAGTGACATCGATAAACATTTCAGCGTTACCTTCATACAATCTAACAAGAACCTCTTCATTGCCGTTCTTATCCTTGTTGTAAATCATTTCAGCGATTTCATCGCTCCACTTTCTAGTTCTAGTGAGAGTCTCAAACAGGCTTTCTAGAATATCTTTCTTATTCTCCATCTAAGTAATCCCCCTCAAACAAGCTGTCTAGCGCTTCTAAGGCTTTTGAAATAGCATCGTAACTATTTACATCACCTAACTGCCCAAACGCTTCAATTGCAGCGTCTGGTCGTTCATACACCTTATTTAGAATTCTGATAAATTCCTTCTTTTCTCTTTCGTTGTCGAACCCTTCAGTAAATCTTCCTTCTTTCGCTTCTTTAACGATGAAAGCAAATAGCAAGAAGTACTGCCATGTATTCCCTTGCCCAGCGATTAAACGTTCATCACCATTTAATTCAATGTGCAAGAATGGACTCTTTGTGTGTTTGATCATAATGTTTATTATCCTTTTAATCCGATATATTCTAGAAATATGATGTTTAATCCTAATGAGAAAGCACTTAAGACATGTACGGCTGTACTATCCCAATTTGTGCCTGATGTGATCATTGAAATGACCATTCCTAAAACAAACAAATTAATTGTAATCAATAAGATTCTTTTACTATTCATAATTTCCTCTTTCTGTGCTACAATTAGCACTGTCTGATTTTTATCAATCTTTTCCAAGATTGAGTGGGAGCACACGATGGCTGTCGTGTGTTCTTTTTTTGTGCTCATAAGCACTTAGCGCTAGGAGACTATATACAGTAGGTATGTATAGTCAATGGAATTATCCAAAAAGAGAAATGTTAAATTATGTATTGCAGTTCATTCTACGAATTATTATTTGTCTCCTAGCCTTAGGTGCCTACGAGCAACTAAAGCACTATTCTTTTGTATACTTCTTAAATAATGCTTGAATAACCTTATCGGTTGGACTTGTGTTCCATTCATTCATATAGGATTCAAAAGCCTTTCTAGGAATGTGGACACTTCTAATCCCTGTTTTTGAAACAACGACAGCACCAGGCATCATGCCTTGCTGCACTGCATTTATAACAAAGTCACGACTCTTGTGGATTGTTTTACAAACCTCTTTCACAGAGATATTAAGTTCATCCATGATGATCACCTCCTATTGAAGGAACTTATTAATGAAATACTGCTGACCCTTGCCAGTAATCTTAGGTGTCTTAGTCGTGATGTTTACACCTGAGCCGTTGACGTAAGAGCCTTCCTTGATTTCAAAGAGACCGAGCTCCATAGCCTTCTGTGTAGGCATGTTGTAATCAGTGCCCTGGCGCTTGATCAGATAGCCTTTTTCTCTGAGCCATGCGAATAAACGCTTCTGACCCATGTCAATGCCATTCTGCTTTAAGATTTTGGCAAGTTCGCCAACAAGGATAGATGTATGGCTAGTTGCTACTGCATCAGCAAATACAACCTTTGGCTTCATCTGCTCAATCTGCTTATCCTTAGCAGCTAAGACGCTTTGAGCCTCGATTAATGCCTTAGCCATTAATTCCTGTCCGCTTAGTTCCTTCACTTGGTACTGCCCTGTTTTTCTAAGCGCTGGTAAAACTTCACTTGTTACCCAGCGCTTGAACTTCTTGGCTGATGGTAATTTGCTTGATAGAACTAAACTGTATAGACCTGATTCGTTGATGATTGGAGTGTTTCGGTTTCTACCGATAGAATCGCGAATCGCGATTGTATCTTTATCTTCACCGTCAACGTGCTTACTTAATGCATCATTTTGATTCTTATACCCAAGCACATCAGCCACATCTTTACCAACGAACCATGGTTCACTGTTAATCAAAAGACTTCTTACTTCATGATTTTCAAAATTAAATAATTGTACTTCGTTCATATTAGCCTCCTTAATTGTACGCTTTAAGCGTTATCTTTTTCTAAAAAAAGAAGTTGATCATATTCAACTTGATAAACTTCTTCTATTTTCTTCAACATAGGAACGTTTGGATATGTCTTCCCTCTTTCATAATTAGATAGAACATCATCGCTGATTCCAAGTTTTTTAGCAGCTTCTTTCTGAGTTAATCCTAATCTATCTCTAGCTGTTCTTAATGTATACATTTCTCTGTATGCTTTTTTCATTTTTTCACTTCCCTTATTCATTAATTAATTTAACAAGACAAACAATAAACACGATATTCAAAATAATTTGAATAATATCCAATAAAATCTGCATGATGATATCTCCTTTCTTTTCTTCATATATTGACAACAGTGAACTAAAAAGTTAATATCAACCAGGAGAGGAAATTCCTCTCCTCAACCTTATTTCAATAAATCTTTTACAAGATTAATTATTGAAATTATTAGGTTGATGATTGATGTAGCAAGTGCGATGCGGGCCAAATGCAATTCGTGCTTGCTTTTTCTTTTACGCTTTTTCTTCACTGATATGTCCTCCTTTCTTAGTCTATTGTACTACGCTTAAAGCGTTATGTCAACGGATAAGCGTATTTTTATCGTTTTTTATTGTTATTTTTACGCAAAAAGCATATTATATATATAAGGAGGTATTACTTATGTCAGACTTAGGGAATAAAGAAGTAATGGCAAAAAATATTAAATACTATATGTCATTGCATAATAAGACAAGAAAACAGATATGTTCGGATTTAGGTTTTGCATATACTACTTTTTCAGATTGGATTAATGGGAAGAAGTATCCACGTATTGATAAGATAGAAATGATGGCTAATTATTTTAATATCGCAAAATCTGATTTAGTAGAGAGTAAAGATAAGCAAGAACTAGCATCAACTTACGACAACCTTTACAAACTAGACAAAATAAAACTACCTTTTCTTGGAAAGGTAGCATGTGGTGAGCCTATCTTTGCAGATGAAGACAGAGAAAGTTATATAATGGTCGGCACTGATATTGGTGCTGATTTTTGTCTCCAATGTCAGGGTGACAGTATGATAAATGCAAGGATCCATGACGGTGATATTGTCTTTGTGAAGAAAACTGACATAGTAGAGAACGGAGAGATTGCTGTAGTAATCATAGATGACGAGGCTACACTAAAAAGATTCTTCTATTATCGTGAACAGAATCTAGTTATTCTGAAGCCTGAGAATCCAAAATATCAGGATATAATCCTTACAGGTGAGCAGTTGAATCAAGTTAGGGTTATCGGAAGAGCCGTCGCTTTCCAAAGTGATGTAATATAAGATGTGGGTTTAAAAAGCATTGATAAAATCTTTTTTGATGTATATAATGATAAGGAACAGAAATGACTGCACCTGATGCGGTTAGTAAAGCTCCTTATCAAAAGATAAGGGGCTTTTGCTTTATGCAAATAAAAAAACTCTCCTGTTGGTAGCAGGAGAGAAAAACGAGGACGAGGTACTACTAATACCTCTATAAAAGAACCATCTCATAAAGTCCTTTTACGTACTCAATTATATCACGATTGGCGCGTTCAAGGCAAACAACTGAAAGGACGTGTCATATTTAACTAAAAATAAGAAAGCCCAGGAGGCAACGTACAAAATAGCACGCTTAGCATTTAGCTACCTGACCTGGGTCTTATTTCTAATGTGATAATATCATGCTAAATAACATTTGTCAAATCACTTGTTTCAAAATTTATTTTTCTTACTCGTCCGCACTTTTTGTGTCCAGGAAAAATATTAAGCCTAAACTTACTTGTATCTAAAACGCGCAAGATAGGCTCGACCATATCTCTATCTTTTGACCTCATATACATAGTATTAACAATTAAATCAGCTAATTGTATACCATAATGTGTAGCAGAATCGTAATATTTAACAGAAAACGTAAAATCATAATAGCAAAATTCTGTATTCAAAAATTTTTCTAAATCTTTTAAATCACCCACCGCAATATTTCTGTTATCTATTGAAATAATAAAATCATATGACTGATCTTCTGGCAGTAAAGGAATAATCGCATCCTTAAAAAGGATTTTTACACCATAATTGAAAAATACATTAGAATCCTCAATAGGCTTTCTCATTCGTGTTTTATCGAATAAGACTGCACATCCATAAAAGTCATCTATTTTTTGAATCTTTTGGACTATTTCTATTTTTTCATCAATAGTCATGTTTCTGGTTTTCAACTCTGTATTTAAATCCATTTTTCTTGCAGATTTATGTTTCTTATTAATCTTCTTATACTTTCCAATCACTTTAGATGATGCATATCTATCTCCATAGACAATATAACCACCAATCGCAAAATGATTAGCTTTACTATTTTTATGTATTGACCCGGATTCATCTAAATATACGTAAATTTTCATAAATTCACCTCACAAGATATTTTATCTTATAAATTTACTCAATACAACAACGTTAATGAAAGGACGTGTCATATTATGCCTAGAAACTCTAGATTTAGACGTAGACCGAATAATACAGGTACCGTAGTTAAATTATCGGGTAAGAGAAGAAACCCCTACTGTGCAAGAGTTATGAGCGATGAAAGAGATATAATAACAGGCAAGAAGAAACAAGTCTGTATTGGAACATTCGCAACTCGTGAAGAAGCGTTGAATGCCTTATCTATTTACTCTCTTAAGAAATCCAATACAATCACAAATGAAGAAGCAAGAAACCTCGCTCCTGATCTGTTTGATAGAATACAGGAAAAGACACAAAAGAAAATCCCTACTTTTAAAGAAATATATGAGATATTGGATACTGAGGAATTTAGTAAGCTCTCTAACTCGGCGAGAAAAGGATATAAGGCTTGGATTAAGCATTTTGAAACTATATATGATAGGCCTATTAATAATATCACTCTTGCTGATCTTCAGTTTGTTTTTGATAACGACGGCTCTAAAAACGGAACTCAAGCACACATGAAAGTGCTATGCTGCAAGATATTTGAGTATGCCGTAATACATCAACACATCTCAAGAGACGATGATTATACATCTTATATTAAGATTGCTGATTATAAGCAGTCAACTAAGCACTTCGCTTTTGACATTGAAGAAATCAAGAAACTGCAGAGTGCTGATACTCCAGAAGCACACCTATTATTGATTTACATTTATACCGGACTTCGTGTAGGTGAGTTACTTCATATCAATAGGGACAATATACATATAGATGAAAAATGTGATGATGACGGCACAGAAAGGCTTATAAGCTATATTGTGACAGGATCTAAGACTGCAGCAGGAAAGAATAGAATAGTACCAATACATAACGACATCAAACAATTTGTTATTGATGAACTGATTGAAAAAGAAAAAAGATTGATAGATGTCTCTTATGAATGGGGATTTAACAAGAATATAATGCCAATGATCAATAACATGTTAAATACGAATCACACCATGCATGATACTAGAGTGACTTTTGCATCATTGTGTCAACTGTACAAAGTTGATGTATATGCAAGAAAGAAGATACTGGGCCATAAACTAAAAGATATCACTTTTGATATTTATACGACTGCTTCAAAAAATAGATTGTGGACAGAAATCAATAAGATTAAATTTTGAGAGGTTCTTGTGAGGTTTATGATATACTTATTGTGTTAGCGCCTTAAGTACTCTAAGTGAGCAAGGCTGCGGAGCACCTTTTCAGGTGCTTTTTTTGTTACTAGTTTTTTGTTACTAGTTTGTTACTAGTTGACCACTTTTGACCACTCTCGAGGAGCAAAAAACCGCATAAATAAGCCATTTTTTTATGCATTCATTTTTATCAAATGAAAACGATTTACACCATATGAAAATTATCAAAAATTATTATTTAGAATAAATCCCCTCTTTTATGTTCTCCCATATTGGACATAATACATTCTTGATGTTGCTTATGAACAATATCCCATACATACTCCATACCTGTTGCGAGTGGCTGATTTAGAAAATCTTCTTTATCAATCCAATATACATCTCCTTCATCACTTGAATGAAGAACTCCTTCATACTCACTTGCCTTATAGACTAGAATAATATTATGAATAGAATGCTTATACCAATGATATAAACCGCATAAGTATGGATTCTTAATTGTAAGACCTGTTTCTTCTTTCACTTCTCTAATCATAGCATCTTTGAATATTTCTTCTTTTTCTATATGACCACCAGAGAAAGTAATACCTGTGTAGGAATCATTGACTTTATTCTGTATTAAAACATGGCCTTCATGATCTTCAATCATACACATATTCATTAAACAGACATCTTCCTTACGACGTTTCTTTACACCTTTAAACTCAATTGCCTGTACTGGGCATATCTCTAAACAGGCCCCACAATGAAGACATTGTGAGACATCTATTACTTCATTATGAATACAACGTTGAGGACATATAGTCTCACATTTGCCACAATGAATACAGCGATTAGTAATGGTGTAATAAGCACCATGCTCTTTACTATTAATAGTAATAGGTGCTCTTTTGATATGTGCTGGATCACTGATATCAAAATATTCACCAGATGCTTCATATAAACAAAAAACATCCAATGCCTTTCTTGTTTCTTCTGGATAGATAGACTGCATATAAGTATTCTTTAAGAAAATCTCATCAAGTTTATGAGACCCAATATTCTTAACCTTACCGCTTAAACTAAAAGATACTTTTCCTTTAAGTCCTGTTAAGGAAATATACTCCTGGTCCATGAGTTCCTGATAGAAACTCTTACCTCTTGCAGTTAAGAAGTAAATACCTTCTTTATCATACAACATTAAGTCGATGATTCTTGTGATTGGTTTTCCTTCACTATTAATAGTCGCCATTGTGACAGAATGAATGTCTTCAACAAGTAATTTGATATAATCCATAAAAATACCTCCAGGTATCAGTTTATACCATAAACAAAAGAGAGTCTATTACAGACTCTCTACATACTCTTCTAAACATAGATTTTTTTGATGCATCTTTAAAGCAGCTTTTTTACCTACATAACGATAATGCCATGGTTCATGCTTAATATGTGTTATAGATGTTTTATTCTTAGGATAACGTTTCACAAAACCATACTTATATGCATTTCTTTCTAACCATCTATAAGCAGACTGATTAGTTGTATAACGGTTGTCCCCTACTATATCCACTGCAAGTCCTAATTGATGTTCACTTGTACCTGGGGCTGATACATAATTTAATGCATATCTTCTTGCAAGAAGCGTAAATAAACCTTTATTTTTATAATAGTTTGTACGATTATCCAGGATCTTCTGCTGTGAATAAGATGATCGATATCCTTCATTCACCTGCATGTAAATATCATCTTTTCTCGCATCTCTAAACATTTGTGATAGTTCAGGAACGATACGTGAATCTACTTCTTTCCCATTATTCAACTTTGTAAGTATTACTTTATAGTTATCTGGTATTTTACTTGTATGATTCACAAGCATAAGATTCCAGCCATGATTTGTAGAAGCATCTTCTATAAAAGTATCTGAACGAAATATAATATATCCTGATAATATGAGTAATAGAATTCCTAGAACTAAAAGACATTTCTTGAATACTCGCATTTCTTTTCACCTCACAATAGTTATATCGTGAAATGTTGAAAAGAAACATCTCAAATTCCTTACAAAAATATTAAGATTTACTTACATGATTATAATCTTTGGTTACAAATAAGATAATGGGACGAAGGAACCCACATGTGATAACACTTAATACAATAAGCCATGATGCATATTTACATCTTTTATATAAGAAGTGATAAGCAATAATATGATCGACAATAAAACCAATAATTAATATGACTAGAAACACAACAAATAAAAGATAGTTTAATTCGTCCATCACAAATAAGACATATCCAATAATTAATACAGGAAGTGCACAGATAGAAGATATAATACCAAGCACATGATCTCCTGTGATATTTCCTAGTAAATATTTATTATAGAAAGGAATCCAGCCGCGATAGGTTTTAGTATCTAATAATGAAGAGACAAGGAATCCTTCAAAAAGATAACCTACTACATAAGTACAAAGTATACCTATAAATAAAGATACAAATATAAGAAATAACGTAGACAATATGCCCATTAGAAAAAATACACTTAATGCACCCATAATCATTTACCTCACAATTGATAAAATAATAATAAATATACTGTAGAGAATAACCACAATACTATGCTTCTTCCATGTCATGCTTAAGTAGCCTATGAATTCTCTAATCAAAGCATTTAATGTAAAATACCATTTAGTGACTGAACCAAAGCCAATACATCTAATTCCTAAATCTTTCGCAAGTATCAAGGCTCTGAAAACATGATAAGACGTTGTTACAAGTCCAACTCGTGGAGATTCTTTAGTCATAAGTTTTGATGAGAATAAGAGGTTTTCTTTTGTATTCGTAGATTTGTTTTCTATAAGTATCTTACTCTCATCAATACCTTTATTGATGGCATAGCGTGCCATGGCTTCTCCTTCAGGAATATCTTCTCCCTTGCCTTGTCCTCCAGACATGATGAGCAAGGCTTTTGGATTCTTTTTTAGGATTTCTATTCCTTGATCAATTCTACTCGCCAGTAATGGTGTGACCTGTTCTCCTTTGATGCCTGCTCCTAATACTATTATATAATCCAGTTTTCTAGATTTAAATAAGTGGAACGTATTTAGGAAAGCAGAAAGGCAATAGCTAGCAAGAACGGATAAGAAATAGAGAACCGTAAATGATATGATTGCATAGAGAACTGTCATTATTTTATTAGAAGACTTAAAAAAGATTGGTCCTATAAATAGATAAACAAATAATCCTATCGCAAATCCTAGAGAAAGAAGATTAGTCAATTTCAATCCTTCATGTTTAATGACTTTAATTCCTTCTACAAAGAACATAATAATAGTTGCAAGTGGAAAAAATAGGATAACCAGTACTGAAGCAGCGGCTAATAGAACCCCTATATCCATAATAAGTGGATAATGAGTTAATGTTTCAGAATAGTAGAACGCATAGAAGAATGCTGTAATAATAGTCATAAGTGAAAGCCCGAAGAACCCCACACCACTCCATAAGGTACGTGATTCATAACGCATAAGCATGCAATACATGAAATACAAAATCAATAATATAATGAGTGGAATAATTAACATAAAATCACCTCCTAATATAAAAAGCCACCTAAAAAGATGGCTTATTTCTTACGTTCATGAAGATCACTTAGATCGTATGGTGTTTCCTGGTAAACATAATAGTTCAACCAGTTAGAGAATAAGAGATAGGCATGTGAACGCCATTTTACTTGTATTTCCTGAGATGGATCATCATCAAGATAATAATTTTTAGGTAGTTCTGCAATGACACCTGGTTTCTCTTTGTCACGCTTATATTCTTTATCTAATGTATCTGGATCATATTCAGGATGTCCTGTCACAAAGAACTGAGAACCATCCTTAGAAGCCACCAAATAGACGCCTGCATCATCACTTTCAGCAAGTATATCTAAGTTAGAATTACTTGCAACATCTTCCTTTAAAACAGTTGTATAACGTGAATGTGGTGCATAGAACTGATAATCAAAACCTCTTAAAATCTTTCTTCTCATCTTTCTTTGATTAGTATGATGACGATATACACCAGTTAATTTATGCTTCAATAAGTACTTATCAATACCATAATAATAATGTAAAGCAGCCTGTGAAGCCCAGCAGATAAAGAAAGAACTAAAGACATGTGTCTTGGCCCATTCAAGTATTTCACATAGTTCATTCCAATAGTCTACTTCTTCAAAAGGCATCTGTTCTACAGGAGCACCTGTAATAATCATACCATCATAAGAATTCTCTTTAATGTCTTTAAATGTCTTATAGAAAGTAAGTAAATGTTCCTTAGGAACATTCTTAGAATCATGTGTAGACATATGAATAAGTTCTACTTCAAGCTGTAATGGTGTATTAGATAATAATCTTAATAATTGTGTTTCTGTTGTAATCTTTAAAGGCATGATATTTACAATTAAAATTTTTAAAGGTCTAATACGCTGTGTAGTCGCACGTGTCTGGTTCATCACAAAGATGTTTTCAGCCGTTAAAACTTTATATGCTGGTAAATCATCTGGAATATTAATTGGCATAAAAACTCCCCCTATCTATATGCAAGCAATTCATCAAATGCATCAATAATAAAATGATCTGTCATCCCTGATAAATAATCAATAATACTCTTTTCTAAAGCAAGTGAATCATTCTCAAAGTCATAGACTATATGATTTTGATAACGTTCATCATGAAGTAAAGTACTATAGCGTGTTAACCATTTAAGATAATGATTAATAATGAGTGGATAACGTTCTGCATCTTTTTTTAAGTCTAAAACAAAATTGTCATGTTGTCCATACTCATATAAGAAAGAAAAGAGACTCTCTAGAATCAATTGTACATATTGCGTATGAATTTTAACCTTCTTTATTTCATAGATCTTTTGATAATTAAATTTCATAAATATCTTCATGATTTCAAAAGCTTCATTAGACAAACCAATATATTTTTCGGTACTATTATGAATCACATCTTGAATAAAGTAATTGACCACTGTTCCATTATTGATTGCCTTAAATAATCCTGGAACAACTTTATTGATTTGTTCTATCAAACCCTTCATATCTTCTTCATTAAGTATATGTAGGTTCCATGCATCCTCTATATCTCTTGCAAGATAAGCTATCTTATCACTGATTTTTACGACACATCCTTCTAAAGTATAAGGCTGATAAAGTCCTGGTGATTTAAAGTCTTTTAAATCGATTTTTTCTTCTCTAGGTTTAATTCTTCTTTGATTCACTTCACCACAATGAGCAATAATGCCATCTCTTACTGCATAGGTCAAATCAAGATTATGCTCAATATGTTGATCATCCTCTAATAAACATAAATCATCTATTAAGTGAAGGCTATTCTTTTCGTGCCAGAAAAGTTCTAATCCATGTTTTATAGACAAAGAAGAAAGAATCTTTTCTCCACCATGACCAAAAGGGGCATGTCCTAAATCATGTCCAGCACTAATAGCACGTGTAAGTTCAGTATTAAGACCCAATTGATAGGCGATTGTATAACTGATAGATTCTACTAGATTCACATGTTCAGCACGTGTACATATATGATCATTATCAGGTGCAAAGAAGACCTGTGTCTTATGTTTTAAACGTCTATAGGCTGTAGTAAATATAATACGATTATAATCTCTCATAAAAGGTGTTCTAAAATCACCTTTTCTTTCATATAACTGTGATGCTCTTTCTATGCAGTCATTGTATTTAGGATTGTCTTTATTCATTGCCTTCATGAAATCACCTCAAAAAAATTATAGCATAAAAAAAGGCGCCTAAGCGCCTTAAGAGATTATTTAGATAATAATGATGCGGCTGCTTCATCAACGATGATGATTGCATCTTCATGTTTCTGAAGAATAGAAGCTGGTAAATCTTCTGTTACTGGTCCTTCAACTAAGCCTTTAACTGCTTTAGCTTTTCTTTCACCAGTTGCGATTAATAATACCTTCTTAGCTTCCATGATATTAGAAATACCCATAGTGATTGCATGAGTAGGAACAGCACTTAAATCACCATTGAAGAATAATCTAGCGTTGTCTTCGATTGTGCTCTGCTTAAGTGCAATATAGTGAGTCACTGAATCAAATGATGTACCTGGTTCATTGAAACCAACATGTCCATTAGAACCTATTCCTAATAACTGGATATCTCTTGGATTTTTAGCTAATAATGCATTGTATTCATCACAAACTTCTTCGATAGATCCCTTACCCTTAGGAACGTTGATATTATTCTTATCGATATCTAATTCATTGAATAACTGATGGCACATGAAATAGTAATAACTCTGTGGATGATCCTGTGCTAAACCATAATATTCATCAAGGTTGAATGATTTGATATCTTTGTAGCTTGTTCCGTTAGCTTTATGATCTTCTCTCATTAATTCATAAAGACGGATTGGTGTAGAACCAGTAGCTAGGCCAAGGTTTGCGTTTGGTTTATTTTTAATAACGTCAAGCATGATTTCTGCTGCTTTCTGACTTGCTTCTTCATAATCTTTAGTAACAATAACTTTCATATTATTATCCTCCTGTTTACACTTCTATATTATACTCGTTATTCCTATTTGTAAAGTAATATTTTCATAATATGAAATTTTCTTTATTTATTTTAAAATATATTGGTATAAATTATCCGATAGTGAAATAGTGGTTAAAGAGTGATCTGGTAACTAGAATACATATATTTTTCACTATTAAAAAAGTGAAAAAATGATCCTAATTAGCTTCTTTCAACACTTGTAGATATATATAGATAGATTTTAGTTAATTCATACCCTCAAAATTGTGTAAATTTGTCAAAAAAATATGTATGAAAGAACTTCTTTCCTTTATTTTGTACCCCTTTTATTGTAGAATATGGAGTATATGGAGGTAGGTCAAAAATGACAAATGTAAAAGGTATTGCGGCATCTAGTGGTTATGCCATTGCAAAAGCATATAAATTAGATATGCCAGATTTAACTGTAACACGTACTACAGTTGAAGACACAGAAGCTGAAATTGCTTTATATAACAAGAGCGTTGCAGCAGTAAAACTTGAAATCGCTGCAATTAAGGAAGCAGCTACTAAAAACTTATCTGAAGAAGAAGCAGCAGTATTTGATGCTCATGCTCAGATTCTTGAAGATCCAGAACTTCAGTCACAGGTTGAAGCTAAGATCAATGATGAAAAGTTATGTGCTCCAGCAGCATTAGAAGATGTAGCTAATTTATTCATTACTATGTTCTCATCTATGGATGATGCATATTTCAAAGAAAGAGCAGCTGACGTTAGAGATGTAACTACTCGTTTAAAAGCTAACTTATTAGGTAAGTCTTTACCTAACCCAGCTTTAATTGATGAAGAAGTTGTAATCATCGCTCACGATTTAACTCCTTCTGATACAGCTCAGTTAAACAAAAACTTAGTTCGTGGTTTCATCACTGATATCGGAGGTAGAACTTCTCACTCTGCTATCCTAGCTAGATCTATGGAAATCCCAGCAGTTGTAGCAACTAACGTTATTACTGAAACTGTCAATGATGGTGATATGGTAGTTCTTGATGGTTTAACAGGTGATGTATTTGTTAACCCTGATGAAGAAACAGTTTCAACTTATGAAGCTAAGAGAAAAGAATTCGAAGACTACAAAGCAGAACTTAAGACATTAAAGACTGCTGAATCAGTATCTACTGATGGTCATAAGGTATTATTAGTAGCTAACATCGGTTCTCCAAATGATATCGAAGCTATTAAGCAGAATGGTGCTGAAGGTGTTGGTTTATTCAGAACTGAATTCTTATATATGGAATCAGATGAACTTCCAACAGAAGATTCACAGTATGAAGCTTATAAGACAGTACTTGAAAACGTAAATGGTCCAGTTGTTGTTAGAACAATGGATATCGGTGGAGATAAGAAGTTAAAGGCTCTTCCAGTTCCTGAAGAAATGAACCCATTCTTAGGTGTTCGTGCTATTCGTCTTTGCTTCCAGAGAGAAGAAGTATTCAGAACTCAGTTAAGAGCATTACTTCGTGCTTCAGTTTATGGTGATCTTAAGATCATGTTCCCTATGATTGCAACTGTTGACGAATTCAAGAAGGCTAAGGGAATCTTATTAGATGAAAAGGCTAAGTTAGTTGCTGAAGGTGTTAAAGTTTCTGATTCAATCGAAGTTGGTATCATGATTGAAATCCCAGCTGCTGCTGTTCTTGCTGATCAGTTCGCTAAGGTTGTAGATTTCTTCTCAATCGGTACAAACGACTTAATCCAGTACACTTTCGCTGCTGACCGTATGTCATCTACAATCAACTACTTATATCAGCCATTCAACCCATCAATCTTAAGATTAGTTAAGAACACAATTGATGCTTCTCATAGAGAAGGTAAATGGACTGGTATGTGTGGTGAAATGGCAGGCGAAGCTCTTGCTGCACCATTACTACTTGGTTTAGGACTTGACGAATTCTCAATGTCTGCAACTTCAATTCTTGCTCAGAGAAAACGTATTAGAGAATTATCTTATGAAGAATCTAAGAAGGTATCTGAAAAGGCAACTACTGAACTTTCTACAATGGAAGAAGTTGTTGAATTAGTTAAAGCTGAAACTGGTATTGAAGGATAAAAAATACAATACTTGAGAGGCTGTAACGAATAGATAGTATTTACTACTACCTTGAGCGTTACAGCTCTTTTTC
>ENA-OPAR01000553-OPAR01000553.1-human-gut-metagenome-genome-assembly--contig:-NODE-553-length-17155-cov-2.475789_pt1 | contig 17155 bp, 15 predicted proteins | sample MGYA00241061_ERZ501438 | MGnify/ENA primary metagenome ERZ501438 (study PRJEB25962, sample SAMEA2042580) | human gut metagenome | biome: human gut; feature: human-associated habitat; material: faeces...
GGGAGCCTTAGGGCTGACTCGGTGAAATTCCGAGACCGACAGTACAGTCTGGATGGGAAAAGACGACAGATTGTGTTTTTGTTGCGCTCAAAAGGCTATGGGAATCTTACGTCCATAGCCTTTTTTTATCTTGCAAATCTGAATGGAAGGGAAGGAATACATTGGAACCGGCAGAGTATATGAAAAAAGCCCTGGACTTGGCAAAGACCGCCCTGGGCTATACGACACCTAACCCGGCTGTCGGCTGTGTCATCGTCAAAGACGGTGAAATCGTCGGCACGGGCTATCACCATAAGGCCGGCACGCCCCATGCGGAAGTATGGGCTTTGCGTGAAGCCGGCGAACGGGCCAAAGGAGCGACGGTCTATGTGACTCTCGAACCGTGCGCCCATTACGGACGGACGCCGCCCTGCGCCCGGACCCTCGTTGAAAAGGGCGTCGGCAAAGTCGTCATGGCCATGCTCGACCCGAACCCCTTAGTCGCCGGCAAGGGGGCCGCGATCCTGCGGCAGGCGGGCATCCCCGTCGAAGTCGGCCTCCTGTCGAAGGAAGCAGCCCAGCTCAACGAAGTCTTCATCAAGAACATGATGGTCCAGAAACCGTTCATCGCCATCAAATTGGCCCAAAGCCTCGATGGCCGCACGGCTTCGCGGACGGGGAAATCCCAGTGGATCACCAATGACTGGGCCCGCAGTTACGGGCACTACCTGCGCTCTATCTACGACGGCATCCTGGTCGGTATCAATACGGTCCTGACCGATAATCCGCTCCTGACCAGCCGCATCGACCGGCCCGGCCAGGAAGCTCCGCATCAGCCCGTGCGCATCGTCCTCGATACGAAAGGGCGGACGCCGCTGACGTCCCTTGTCGTCACCGATAAGACGACGCAGACCATCGTCGTCACGACGTCGGTATGCCCGGTAGAGAAGATGAAAGCCTTGAAGAACGCCGGCGTCCGCATCATCCTGGCGCCGCTCCAGGATGGCAAGACCATCTATCTGCCCGACGCCTTGCAGCTCCTGCACGACGAAGGGCTGACCAGCATCCTCGTCGAAGGCGGCAGCACCGTTCAGGGCAGCTTCTTCGATGCCCGCCTGGTCGATAAGATTTACGCCTTCGTAGGCGACAAGGTTATCGGCGGGACCGGCGCATTGCCGTCTGTCGGCGGCTGCGGCGTCGACGAACTCGACGAATGTATGCCGCTGTCCTACGATTCGGTAGAGCTCCATGAAAATAATGTATTGATTACGGCATATAATGCCAACAGGGAGGGTGCCTATGTTCACTGGCATCATTGAGGAACTGGGGACGATTGCCCAGATGGACCGCCGCCCCGATTCCATCCGCCTGACCATTCAGGCGCACAAAGTATTAGAAGGCACGCAGCTTGGCGACAGCATTGCCGTCAACGGCGTCTGCCTGACCGTTACGGATATGACGGATTCGACCTTTTCGGCCGATGTCATGCATGAAACCATGCGCCGTTCGTCGTTCAGCACCATCAAGAGCGGCTCTAAAGTCAACCTCGAACGGGCCATGCAGGTCGGCGGCCGCCTGGGCGGTCACATCGTCAGCGGCCACATCGACGGCGTCGGCCATGTCGCCCGCATCGCGACGGACGGCATTGCCCGGGTCATCACCATTTCCATCCCGAAAGATATGGAACCGTTCATCGTCGAAAAAGGGTCCATCACCATCGACGGTATCAGCTTGACCGTCGTATCCGTCGGCAACAGTCAATTTTCCGTGTCCATCATTCCCCATACCATGGCCAATACGACGCTTATGGATAAACATCCGGGGGCTATCGTCAATTTGGAAACCGATGTCATCGGGAAATACGTCCATAGCTTTACCGTCGGTCATCCGTCGCAGTCGTCTTCGGGCCTGACGATGGAAAAACTGCTGGAAAATGGATTTTAACATAATTATTTCAGAATAGGAGTGTTTTACAATGGTACAAGTCAAAGAAGGTAAATTAATCGGTTCTGGTGCGAAATTCGGCATCGTCGTCGCACGTTTCAACGAATTCATCTGCAGCAAGCTCCTCGGCGGCGCTTATGACGCTCTCCATCGCCACGGTGTCGACGACGCAGACATCACGACGGCCTGGGTCCCGGGTGCTTTTGAAATCCCCCTGATCGCCCAGAAAATGGCCGAATCGGGCAAATACGACGCCGTCATCTGCCTCGGTGCCGTCATCCGCGGCGCTACCAGCCACTATGACCTGGTCTGCGGCGAATCGGCTAAAGGCATCGCCCAGGCATCCCTCAAGACGGGCATCCCCATCATGTTCGGCGTCATCACGACCGAAAACATCGAACAGGCCATCGAACGGGCTGGCACAAAAGCCGGCAACAAAGGCTTCGACGTCGCTACTAGCGCTATCGAAATGGTCAACCTCATCAAAGAATTATAAGAGACTGACGTTCATCGTAGGTCGTTCATCGTTTGTCGAAAAGCACGCCGTTTGCAGTCCGCAGTCCGCGGTTCGCTCGGACTCAGATGCGACGTACCGTCGCGACAGACTCAGGATTGTATTACGACCATTTGCTGTCCGTCATAAATTCCGTGATAGATGCCATCAGTCACGGCGGGCTCGCCGCACGCGAGCCCCTACGCACGAGCCTGCGGCTGTGAATTATTAAATATCGCCTGTATGCGATTTCGTAGGGGCGTCCGTGCGGGACGCCCGCGCGAATCCTGGGGATATCCCGAATTGTATTTGTGCGGAATTTCAACGAACGCCAAACGAACCACGAAAAGGGGCTCGCCGCAGTGTGCGGCAGTCCCTTTTTTTTGTGCGGTCACTAAGCTGGGTAGGGGCGCCCACGTGAATTATGTCATTAGCCTAGAACGTATTTGTGTTGCCTTGCGAAGCACGAGCTGCTATGTTATATTGAAAATAAACATGTATGCTCGAACCATTATTCATTAGGAGGTGCGCGATGGGACTTTACTTAAATCCATGAGCAGAAGCGTTTCTGGAAGCCGTGAATCCTGAAATTTACGTCGATAAGACTGGACCACTTCAAACATCAAACACGCAACATCAAACAATGAAACAAAAGAGATTGTGCATAATGGCAGAAGCCTGTGTGTGACAATCTCCTTCCTGTACTTTGTTGGCTGGATGTGGTAAAATGTTACAAGATTATGTAGGCTAACAGACGTGAAATTTTATAAAGGAAAGGGACGCTGCTCGTGAGTTCACTCGCCATTTTGATTTTGACCAAAAACGAAGAAGACAACGTCGTCGACGTTGTGGAGAATGCTAAAAAATGCACCCCCAAAGTCCTGGTCATCGACTCTGGGAGTACCGATAAGACTGTAGAACTGGCCAAGGCCCATGGAGCCAAGGTCTGCTTCCGCGCCTGGACTGACGATTTTGCGGCCCAGCGCAATTTCGCCTTAGAACAGACCGATGCCGACTGGGTACTGTACCTCGATGCTGATGAACGGTTGAATGATGAGCTGATTGACGATATAAAACGTGTCATCAAAGAAGATGTGCGGGATAGCCAATACGCTATTACCCGTAAATCCGTTGCCTTTGGGGTCACCTTCAATCATGGCGTCCTCGACCCGGATCACGTACGGCGCATGTTCCCGCGGACGACCGTAAAGTGGGTCAATAAAGTCCATGAACACCCGGAATGTGACTTGCCGGATAAACGCCTGAAAGGCTATATCGAACATCATACGTACCGCGATTGGCATGAATGGGAAGAAAAGCTCTGCCTGTATACGTCCATCTGGGCCGAAGACGCCTATAAGCGCGGCAAACGCACTTCCATGCCGGGTATCCTCATGCACAGTATCGGCGGCTTCTTCAAGATGTTCGTCCTCCGCAAAGGCTTCCTGGACGGCGGCATCGGTTCCTACCTGTGCTGCACTCATTTCTTCTATACGATGCTGAAATATCTGAAACTGCACGAGCTGCAGCGGATGGGCGAAAGAAAATAAATTTACGTGAGGTGATAATCCATGTTCCTGAAAAAATTCAGTGTGACGAATTTTAAAAACTTCAAAGATACATTTACGCTTGATTTTTCCGACGTCAAGGATTATCACTATAGCAAACAGTGTATTTCAGACGTACTGATTAAAAATGCGATTATTTATGGGAAAAATGCTGTCGGCAAGACGAATTTTGGCTTAGCCATGGCCGATATCACCTATCATTTAGTTGATAAGAACGGTATCGTCAAATCGGTCATCAACTACAGCAATGCAGACAGCAATTCTGAAATTGTTGACTTCTCCTATCTTTTTCAACGTGGGGAAGATGAGATTACTTATACATACAGTAAAAAGACCGCGAAGGAACTCGTTTCAGAATCACTGTCTCTAAACAATAAGCTTGTTTTTTCTTTTGACTACGTAAAACAAGAAGGCGATTTCAGCCACTTGAAAGAATTTGGTCTGGATACGCTTAACTGGGAATTTCGTGACAGCGGTATTTCTGTTTTGCGGTATATGGCCAACAACCTGCCGTTAGACGAAAAAAATCCTGTGCGTGAAGTGATGAAATTCGTCAGCGGCATGTTATGGTTCCGGAGCTTAGGGAATAACAATGAATTCGTCGGCTTTTCGACAGTGACAGAATCCATGGCAGATTATATCATCAAAAATGGTTTTGTCCATGAATTCGAAGAATTCCTCAATAATTATGGCGTTCATGAAAAAATCTGTGCGGCTTCACAGGCAGACGGCAAAAAAAGCCTCTTCTTCAAACACGCGCATTTGGTCCCTTTTTTTGAAGCATCGAATGGTACCTGTGCTTTGCTGACTTTTTTTTACTGGTATAAACATGCCGATAAAATCAGCTTTTTGTTTATTGATGAATTCGATGCTTTTTACCACTATGAACTAGCTGAAAAAATTGTCAGGCTTTTGGAAGAAAAGTTCTCTATCCAGACTGTACTGACGTCTCATAATACGGGCCTTTTAAGCAATCGGATCATGCGTCCTGACTGCTATTTCCTTTTATTGCCGGATAAAATTATTTCCCTAGCAAATGCTACGGACCGGGAACTCCGGGAAGGGTATAATTTAGAAAATCTGATGAAGCATGGTGAATTCGATGAGTAAGAAAATTTTAGCCATTGTTGAAGGAGAGAAAAAAGAGCCGCAATTATTGAATCGCCTTTTTGACACGTATAAGGAGCGCCGCCAGATTGTTTCCTATGGAGCCAACTTATATGATTTGTATGAGCGTATTCGCTCATACTACGGCGACGATTTGGAAGACTGGGATTTTCTCCTTTTTTTACGCGAGCAGGAAGCGGACGAAGAGAAAAAGAAAATCTTCGATGATCGATACACCGATATTTTTCTTGTCTTTGATTTCGACCCGCAGGATAATCGATTTTCGCCGACTGCGATTCAAACCATGATGATTTATTTCAATGATTCTACATCCAATGGACGCCTGTATATTAATTATCCAATGGTAGAATCATGCATCCATATCACCTCTTTTGAAGATGACAGTTATTTATTCAGCTATGTGCGGTTGGCTGAGTTGGGGCAGTATAAAACTCGAGCAAATGAAGAAAGCTGCTGTCCCGATATTACACAATACGATCAAAAGATTTTTTCAAATATTATTCGCTTGAATTTGGTAAAAATCCAGCGTTTGTTAAAGCGTAATGAAAGACCAAGCGGCGATTTATATGATATACTAAAGACGATTCTTACACTTCAAATTGACTTGCTGAAGCGAAAAGCCGCATTTTATATTTTGAATACATGCTTATTCTGTATTTATGAATACAATCCTAGAATGATTGACTGGCTGGAACGGAAATAGAGAGGAGCTTTTTGGTTATGCGTGTTGCTATTTTAGAATCCATTGTCATGCCGGCGGGGCATGAAGTTGAATTTGACCGGATACTGGTCGAAGAACTGAAAAAACAAGGTCATGAACCGGTTTTCTTTGTGCCGGAACGATTTCCCTTTAAGTTGGACTATCACTGCGATGTCGATTATCTTGAAGGTGGGGAAGTCGTTACCTATGCAGGAGCAGGGAAATTAAAAAAACTCTTCTTATCTTTGCGTAGAGAAAAGCGCCGGGTAGCTTGGTTTAATTCAGCCTATCAGAAAGCCTGTGCTCATCATTGTGACGCTATTATCATTCCTACTGGTACATGGCGTTATATCCGGACCCTATTACATAGCCATCTGAAAGATTCACCCGTTCCGGTGTACATGGTTTTTCACGGTATTAACCCACACGAACAGCCAAAATTTGAAAAACAGGCTCATAAAATTATGCCTTATAAGCAGATTCACTTGAAAGTCATTACCTTGCGCAATGATTTCCAGCACAGTGGTTTGACTAATTTAGATCTTATGGCACCTCCTGTTTTTAAACCCCAGGAATTACCAGTCCAGAAACATCTCTCCTTTAAGCCGCCAATTAAAATCGGCTTTTTTGGTCAATTCCGTAAAGAAAAAAATCTCGGGTTCTTTTTAGAAGCTTTTACAAAGGCTCGTTTTTCGGTCCCTGTAGAACTTATCGTCCAGGGAGCAACGGCTAAACCTGAAGATGGTGAATTGTTTGAGCAATTTGCTCGAGACTATAAGGACTATAAAAATATTACTTTCTGGCATAAAAATCTCATCGGTATTGAGTGGCAGAAAGCCTTGCTTAGTGTCGACGCTATCATGATGCCTTATGCTGCCGAACGGTATCGGTATCATTGGGGAGCGATGTTGTTTACGGCTATTGGTTTCTATAAACCCGTTTTGGCTTCACCGGAACTTAATCCGGAAGTATTACAGCAATTCAATATCGGTAAAGCCGTCGATTTGACATCCATTCCGGCTTTTACAAAACAATTGGAAGAATTCATTGATGACTTAGTTCAGAATACCGAAGTGTACCAAAAAAATCTGGATGCGGCTAATGAGGCATACAGTCAGAAAAACTTGATCAAGAATATTTTGCGATAGGAATGAAACGGATGAATATTTTATTGGCAAATTTGACAAAAATGGTTGGCGATAGCGGTGGTATGGCAAAAGTTACTTGCGCCTTTGCCCATGAAATGAAAGTGCGGGGCCATCGAGTCTCCCTTGTTTATAGCGATGTCCAAACCGGTGATTTTTATTGTCCGTTGGATAAAGATATCCCAGCTTATGATATCCGCCATTATAAGGGAAAATCCATTTCTTATCCATGGTATTTAAAAGTAAAACGAGAATTTTACCGAACTTTCGATAAACAAAAAGCTCGGACTGTAAATGATGAATTTGCAGCATCATTTCTGTTGGACCATTTAAAGGATGTTTTACAGACGGTTCAGCCAGACGTCATTGTTTCATTTCAGCCAGCTGCCAGTAAAATGTTGCTTTGTGACTTACAGACAAAAATACCTGTCATCACCATGAGTCATGGTGATCCAGAAGACTATTTCCATACCTACCCCAAGGAAGAAATACCCGCTTTAGAAAAAAGTGCGGTATGTCAGGTCTTATTGCCATCTTTTGAAAAACATTTGAAAGACCATTTGCCAAATGTCAAGACCGTCGTCATTGGTAATGCCATACCGCAATATGACGCGCAGGCTGATTTAAGTGCCCAGAAAGATACCTATAAAATCCTTTTTGTGGGCAGATTGTCAAAGAATCATAAACGGCCTCATTTGCTGATTGAAGCCTTTGCTGGCTTAGCTGATGAATTCCCGAATTGGAATGTCGAATTATGGGGCGCTGAAGATGGAAAGGCATATTATAAAGAATTACAGCTGTTAATCAAAAAACATCACTTAGAAAATAGAGTCTTCCTAAAAGGCCCTACGAATGATGTCCCCAGTGTCCTCCAACAGGGTGATATTTTTGCCTTCCCCAGTGCCTATGAAGGGTTTGGATTAGCCCTGGGAGAAGCCATGAGCATGGGGTTGCCAGCAGTAGGCTATAAAAGCTGTAGTGCCGTTAATGAACTGATTAAAGATGGAGAAAATGGCTATCTGTGTGATGATGGGGTTGAGCCATTAAGAATATCCATGAAAAGATTGATGTCTAATTTAAGTATTAGAGTTTCTTTAGGAGAAAGAGCACGGGCGGACATGAAACAATATTCTTCTGAGGTAATTTGGGATACATGGGAAATTTTGATTAGTCAGTTATAGAATTAGGAGAACAGGATGAAAGTTGGAATTTTTATTAAAAATTATGCAGTAGGGGAAAAATTTGATAAATCGGGGGTACCTAATAAAAGTGGTGCTGAATTTCATGCAGAGAATCATGCAAAATTATTTTTGGAACATGGTGATTCTGCATACATTATGACTAAAAAAAATAATTGGCTAACAAAAAAACGTGAAATTGTTAATGGCGTTGACGTTGTGAGATTGCATGCACCATTTAGGTGGCTTGAATCTATAGCCAGACTTTTTACAACTCATCGCCATACCGACTGTTTATATATTTTGGGAACTCCTAAATTTTCTGTATGGGCAATACTTTTATTTAGATATATCCATCGTCCTTCAACATTAGTTTTGACTAGTAGTTCGGAAATTTTTATGAAAAATAGTAGTTGGCGTAATAAGATATTTTCGGAATGTACAAATTACATAGCTATTAGTAAAGAAATTGCACAGGGATTAGAAAAAAAAGGTGGAGTATCAAAAGATAAGATTCATATATTACCCCAGGGTGTTGATACTGTAAATCGTTTTTTTCCTATTAATGATGCACAGAAAAAAGAATTACGAGTTAAATATAATCTTCCTGAAGGGAAAAAAATCCTTTTATTTTGTGCGCGAATTGTACCTAATAAGGGAATAAAAGTTATGCTCAAAACATGGAATATTGTTCATCAAGCACAACCGGATGCAATACTTCTAGTTGTTGGAGGGGGAATGTATTCTTTAATTAATGAGATTAAAGAATATAATAAATTGGTTGATAATACAATTATTTTGACTGGTGAGGTGGATAAAACAGACGATTATTATAAAATGGCCGATTTGTATTTCTTTCCTTCTGAATTTGAAGGTCTTCCCACAACATTAATGGAAGCAATCTCATCTGGATTACCTTGTATTGCATCAAAAATTGGTGGAAATATTGATTTGGTTCAACCGAGTGAATCAGGCTTATTGATTGATAAATATGATTTTCAGGAATTTGCAAAAGCGATTTTAACCCTATTTAATAATAATAAACTGAGAGAGAAATTTTCAAAATGCGGAAGATCCTATGCTATTGAACATTTTGATTGTCATAAGATTTTTTATGATTTAAGAAATATCATTAAATCATAATGGGAAATGGTGAAAATAAATGATTATTAAAAAAAATTTTTGTTGGGGATATAATAAGATTACTCTTGAAAAAATTATAGCTATATCAATTGGCTTAGGCGTTTGTTTGACTAGGCTTTCTACGGCCGTTTCGCAAATTGCTTTAGGCCTAGCTGCTTTAGTAGGGTGTTATTTGTGGTGGAAAAATGGAAAGAAGTTAGAAATTAATGAAAATGCAAAAAAATATATTCAGGTGACTAGTGTTTTCTTTTTTGCGGTTTTCTGTTCTATCATTGACGTAGACAATAAAGGAACTGTATTCTATTATTTCATTAGCGACTGGATTTTACGTTTTATGACATTTGTTCTGTTGGTTTCTTTCGTTCATCAAAGAAAATATTTATTGAATATTTTATCAGGCTTTTTTTTGATTTTTTCTTTAGATTGTTTCACTGCTTGTTATCAGTTTTTTGTTCTTCATTGGGAACGAGGCCGAGGTTTTCATGGTGATTATTTAGATTTAACTGCTATTATTTGCATGGTTTTAGCGATGTCGGCTATCATTTTATTAGATAATCATTTTGAAAACCGAATTAAAAAATTTGCACTTTTGGGATTACTGGCTTCAGTTGTAGGTTTGTTCGGTTGTTTTGGGCGAGGGGCTTTTTTAGTAAGTACATTGGTAGCGCCATTTTATTTGTTTTATTATTTCCGGAATAGTAAAAAAATGGCGCTTATTATTTTAGTTGCTATTTTTTTAGTAGGAGGTGCTGTTTTAAGTAGTCCTAAATATGTTACACGATTATCGACGACATTCAATACGACGACGAATCGTTCTAATGTAGATCGTATTTGGGCTTGGAAAGCAAGTTGGGATATGTTTAAAGACCATCCAGCCAATGGGGTAGGGCTGAATAATTGGGGGTGGTATTACCGAAATGAAGGGTATAAATATGATGAAGAGACTCAAAACTTACCACATGCCCATAGCAATTATATGCAGCCGTTGGCTGAAACAGGCACTATTGGTTTTTTAGGGCTATTATATTTTTATGGCTTTTCGTTAATTATTCCTTTTAAAAAATGGATAAAAGAACATAATCCATGTGATTTAATATTCTTCACTACTTTCTTAGCTTGTATGGTGCTTTTTGGCGCATTTCAACCTACTTATAGACTTTCGTCTGTTATTCGGACAATGTGGTTTATCTTAGCTTTAATGATTCAGTTAAAGGACTGTACTATTAACTTAAAAACATAAGGAGTTTATTCGATGTTTGAATTTTTCTTTTACGGATTACAGCAAGACATAAAATTATTTCTATTTTTTCCTATCTTGAGTGCTATTTTTCGTACAGTTTTTATCAAACTTTACCAGCCTTATCCATCTTTTCAAGGGAAGAGCAAGGCTTTATTGGCATGTTTTCGTTACGGTTTTTGGTTGGGCATGGATTTCAATGCTTATGTTTTTCTGGCATCTATGATTTTGGTGTCGATTCCATCCGCATTTTTTGACTTTTTTCAAGTTCACGGCCTAGCCTTGCGCTTAGGCATTGGTGTTATTTATGCGGCTATCCTTTACGCTGCTTTTATGGGAAAGATGATTTTCTACCGTCATTTCCATGATACCTTTAACTATTTAGTTCATATGGGGAAACATGCGGAAAAGCATAATCTCGTTGATGTTTTTTTTCATCAAGATCATGGATTGCTCATTTTGTTGGGATATATTCCTTACGTCCCGGCCGTATTGTTAGGTTGTTGGGTATTACAGCAGATTCCTTCTGTCGGACTACCTCATTTTAATTCAACCATAGTGCAGTATATTTTCAATACTGGGATTTTCCTTTTAGCTATTCTGGGATTTTACTGGGTACGATTTGGTGGAACTTTGAATCATCGTAATAAACCAGAATGGGATACCATTCCTTCGATTGTCAAAGAAGATGCTTTTTTAGCGAGAGCTTGTGTCGATGACTTAGTGGCTTTAAAATGGGTACGCCGCAAGCCTTTAGCTGAAGAAATGCAGCAAAGTGATGAAACCTTGGCTGAACATATTACAAAGATTATGCCGTCAGAACATACAGCAGATTGGCAGGCTTTAAAAAGTCCGTTATTGGCTTATCAGCGAGTCGCTCAAGGGCCTAAAATCAAAAAGCCTCAGCATGTATTCTTTATTGTGGGTGAAAGTGTTCCGCAATGGGCTTTGGATCCACTGTATGCGGGACTGCATGTGTTAGATGCGACAAAAAGATTCATTGCGAACCCACATACGATGTACTTTAATCATTTTTTGCCGGCCGGTAATATTTCGCGGCCTTCTATTGTTTCTTTGATGACCGGGATTTATGATGCCCAATTAGAATTGAATGAAATGGAAGCCTTTTGGCACAACACAGTGCCGACATCTTTTGCCGGGCAAATGAAGAAGTTAGGCTATCAGACTATCTATTGGTATGGTGGCAATGCTTCTAATGGTAACTTCAATCACTTTGGCAGAGCTCAAGGCTTTGACCGCGTTGAAAGTGCTACTGATTTTTGTGGACCTCAAGCGCCACGGACCTGGGTCGGTGTCTATGACCATGTCTTTTTGCAGGAGGCGGCGAAACGGATAAAAGAAATCCAAGAACCGACGTTCCATTTTGTCTATACGACATCGAATCATGGGCCTTATAAAATTGAACCAGTAGTCTTGAAGTTCGATAAAGCTATTTTTGATGAATCTATTGGTTCAGATATCCGCGATAATGAAGAACGGTGCAAGGCCTTGGGGACGGCTCATTATGCTGATCAAGCTGTCAACCATTTTATTGATGAAATCAGAGAGGCTTTTCCTGATAGTTTGATTCTTTATACGGGTGATCATTCCAGCTTATATGCGGAACTTGGAAACTCTTCCTTAGTTCCGCGGGATTATATGTTCCGTGAGTTGTATTGTACACCGCTTGTGATTCATCATCCACAGCTTTCTACGGATTGGTTTGCTAAGGCTGAAATAGGCACACACTTGAATATCATTCCGACCGTTTTGGAATTAATCGCGCCTAAAGGCTTTACGTACTACTCATTGTATCCGTCTTTAACGCAAACTCAGCCGAAATACCTGGTGACACCGAAACAATGGATGACAGAAAACGAAGTCGGGGAAGTTATGTCTGGTATGGCTGAAAGGCAAGGCGAAGCCTCAAAGGAAGTACGTGAAAAATATAAACCTGCTGTAGATACTGGCTGTGTATTGGCGTCCGACTATGTTTCTTTAACGGCTTGGCTCATTCGTCATGCTGATTCGTGTTTAGAAAAAAACGAGGCGATTTTTTGAAGTTTTTGCGTAGTATTCAGCAAGATGCAAAATTATTTGTTTATATCCATGTATTGCTCATGGTTTTCCGTTGTGCTTTTTTGCTCATTTATTCGGGGCAGTTAGGGAATGCCGGAGCAGGAGATGTTGCCGAGGCTTTGTGGTTCGGTGCCCGGATCAGTTTGAAGACGACGGCCTTTCTTGTGGCTTTTCCCTTTATTTTTGCGACAATTCCTTACAGTTTTTGGCCGCGCTGGCCAGCTCAGAAAATACGGAATGTCTTAGGGAGTGCGGCTATTGCCATTATGACGGTGCTTTTTATGGCCCGGATTCCTTATTATGAGGTCTTTCACCATGCCTTTGACATCATGTTGTTCAACGGTATGACCGATGATAAAGCGGCCATTTGGGACACTGTTGTCCATCAGTATCAGTTCTGGCCCCGTCTGGCCGGGGCTGCCGCACTCATCGTCTTGTTTGTCTTTTTGTGGCTGCGTTTAGCGAAGACCCCGGTCTGGACCCCCAAACGGCATGTTCGCCGATATGTCATTCTGGTAGCTGTCTTAATCCCCATTTTTGGGATATTCTGTCGTTTTGGCGGAGCTTTCAATTCGGACAGCGGCGTTCCTTGGGAAAGTGCTGCCCGTACACGGTATACCTTGTTGAATGAGGCTATTTTAGATGATGGTCAGGCCCTTTATCGGGCTTATTCGACTCACAGACGGGCTACGGAACGGGCCTTGCGTTCAATCTCGCCTGAAGAGCTGCGCCAGGCCATTCAGGTTCTGGGCGGTAATCCACAGGCGGCTACGCTGGATGAAGCCTTTACCCGGAAAACCGTGGGGATGCCTTTAGTTCACCGGCCTCATCATGTCGTCGTCATTTTAGGGGAAAATTATGCATTATGGCCTTTGCTGCCGGAATATCGCGATTTGGGTTTGGCCCGTACGGGTCAATGGCTGGAAGCGAAAGGCGCCCATACGTATCATTTCCTGTCAAACGGTAATGGGACGATGACGTCTCTCAATGGGTTCTTGACAGGGCTGCCTGATGTCGGCCTGTATGTCAACTACATGATGGGGCGCCACGGTGATGTCGATGGCTTAGGCATTGGTGCCATGATGAAACGCATGGGCTATAAGACCGTATTCTGGTATGGCGGATTACGGAGCTGGCAGGACATTGAGCATTTCACTTTGCGTGAAGGCTTTGATGAATTCCATTGTGCCGATGAATTGCCGAATCAAGGTGAAAGCTCATCCTGGGGCGTACCCGATGGAATCCTTTTCGATGCGATTCGGGAACAGATGCAGAAAGATACAGGCGATACGTTCTATTTCATCTTGACGACGAGTAACCACCCGCCTTTTGCTTATGATGTCGATGCCCATGGTTTCCCGCGGGACGAAGTGACGGCTAAATTACCGCCTTCTATTCCTTCTGATACTAAGACGATAGATCAGCTGGGCCATATTTGGTACGCTGATGATGTCATGGGGAGATTCATCAAAGAAGTCGAAGGCGACGACCCGTCGACACTTTTTGCCGTCACCGGCGACCATGCAGAACGGTTCAATTTTGCTACAGATGTATCCCTGTGGGCTTTGAGTGGCATTCCCTGTTATTTCTATGGCGATGGTGTATCGCCGGATTTATTTTCGGACCAGATAGCCGGCAGCCATTTGCAGATTGCACCGACTTTGGCAGCTTTGATTTTGCCAGCTGGCAGTTCATATGAATCCTTATTGCCTCCGTTGACGCAATCCCGTAGCGCTTTTAATCATAAATTATACATTGAAAACGGCCATATTGGTGACGAACAGGCTTTGCCGGATTCGGGATTGAAGCAGACCATGGAAGCGGCCCGCACCGTCGCCGTTTGGCGAATCACGAAGGGCAATGCCTTGCCCTGATTAGTAATATAGATAGAGGTGACTTGTGATGTACTATAAGATGATATATGAATCGCCGTTGGGGCCGATGATTCTGGCGGCCAGTGACACGGCGCTGGTCGGGGCCTGGTTTGACGGGCAGAAGTATTGTTATGGTTCTTTGCAGGGCGAAGTGATGCGGGACGAAGAGACGCCGATCCTGCGCAAGGCTGCGCGCTGGCTGGATGATTATTTTGCCGGCCGTATGCCAGCTATCATGACGTTGCCTTTGGCACCGCAAGGCAGTGATTTTCGCCGCCTCGTCTGGTATCTGCTCTGCCAGGTTCCCTATGGCCAGACGACGACGTATGGCGACCTGGCCAAACAGATCGAAGAGCGGACGGGGAAGGCCATGTCGGCCCAGGCCATCGGCGGGGCTGTGGGACATAATCCCATTTCCATCATCATCCCTTGTCACCGCGTTTTAGGGGCGAATGGCAGGGCGACGGGCTATGCCGGCGGCATTGACAAGAAAATAGCGCTCCTCCATCTGGAAGGTATCGCCGTAAAAGCATAGTGAATCGAGGCTGTTGCAGGAAGACAGCCTCTTTTTTGTCGGTACAGTACTGGCTAGGTCCGCACCGATGTTGTATAATAAAGACTGGATTTGTAAAGAAAGGATAGAACATACATGATTACACGTAACCAGATTATTCATTATACATCGGATGAGCTCATCCGGGTATCTATTGCCTTGACGACGGGCATCGTTGAAAAGGCCCGGCAGCGCCATAATTTGTCGCCTGTCGCCAGTGCGGCCCTGGGCCGGACGATGACCGGCGCAGTCCTGCTGGCCGGGGACTACAAGAACCACGAAGGCGTTTCCCTGAAGGTCGCCGGTGACGGGCCTTTAGGCGCTGTCCATGCCGACTGCTTCGATACGAATAAGCTCCGCGGCTATGTAGATAATCCCCAGGTCGACCTGCCGCTGAAGGCCAATGGCAAGCTCGATGTCGCTGCCGGTGTCGGTCAGCACGGCCAGCTGACGGTGACGCGTTTCACGCCGGAAAAGACGACCTATACGAGTCAGGCTGATTTAGTGTCCGGCGAAATCGCTGAAGATATCGCTTATTATCTGTTCACGTCGGAACAGGTGCCGTCGACAATCAGCCTGGGCGTCCTGGTCAGTCAGGATTATACTATTGCCGCAGCTGGCGGTTTCCTCGTCCAGGCCCTGCCGGGCGCGAAGGATGAAGACCTGGCCCGTGTCGAAGCCAATATCACCCAGGTCGGTGCGTTGACGACGTATTTGCAGGACCATCCGAATGGGGAAGGCCTCATCGATATCATCCTCAGCGGCATGCATTTCAAGGAACTCTACCGTCAAAATTTGTACTGGCGTTGCACGTGCTCGCGCCAGCGCTTTGAAAATGCCCTGTTGTCCCTGCGCCAGGAAGATAAGGAAGCCCTTTTGAAGGACCCGCAGGTAGAAATGACCTGCCAGTATTGCGGGGCTAAATACGTCTTGTCTCACGACGAACTGGCAGCGCTGTATGAAGCGGCTGCCCAGCGCCATAAGCAGAATTAGATCCTTGAAGGAGGTTTTACCATGGGACTCATTGCCATCATCGGCGGTACCGGTGTCTGTGACCCGAAGATTTTATCCAATGTCCATGAAGACTATATGGATACCTTTTACGGGACCATCCATTATTGGCAGGGGACGTATAAAGACCGGGAACTCGTCTTCTTGCCCCGCCACGGCCGGACACATTCCATTCCGCCGCATCTCATCAATTACCGGGCCAATATCCTGGGCTTGAAGCGCCTGGGCGTCACGGCTATCTTGTCGACGACGGCTGTAGGCTCCCTGAACCGCGACGATAAGCCTGGCGATTTCGTCCTGCCCGACCAGTTTTTGGATTTCACCAAATGCCGCCATACATCGTTCTTCGACGGCGGTGAAAATGGCGTCGTCCACGTCGATATGACCGAACCGTACTGCCCGAACCTGCGCCGGACTGTGGCAGCTGCGGCCCAGGCTCTCGGCGGTTATACGCTCCACGACAAGGGCACCTATGTCTGCACGGAAGGTCCCCGTTTCGAGACGCCCGCCGAAATCCGGATGTACGAAAAGCTCGGCGGCGACCTGGTCGGCATGACCAACGTACCCGAAGTCTGCCTGGCCAGGGAAGCGGAAATCTGCTATGCCACGATTTCCATGGTCACTAATTTTGCCGCCGGCATTTCTCCGGCGCCGCTGACCCATGAAGAAGTCGTCGAAGCCATGGCGGAAAATTCCCAGCGCCTGCAGCAGCTCATCTTGAAGAATTATATGACAATGGCGACTGCGCCTGCCGTCATACCTTACAGGCTTACGGAGGGTTCACGGTATAATGGATACATTGCGTTGGCAGACAGGTACGCTGTTCCTCCTGGACCAGACGAAGCTGCCTTTTGAAGAAATCTATCTGCCCTGCCATTCTTGGCAGGACGTGCGCCAGGCGATTTCTGTCCTGGCCGTCCGCGGGGCTCCGGCTATCGGTGTCGCTGCGGCTTATGCCGTCGTCCTGGCGGCGCGGTCTTTGTGCCAGAAGGGCGGGGATACGCCCTTTTTGACAGCTCTCGAAGCCATCTGCCAGGACCTGGATGCGGCCCGCCCGACGGCGGTCAACCTGCACTGGGCCTTGACCCAGATGATGGCCTGTGCCCGCCAGCATGAAGCAGAC
>ENA-OPAR01000554-OPAR01000554.1-human-gut-metagenome-genome-assembly--contig:-NODE-554-length-17129-cov-2.601792_pt1 | contig 17129 bp, 9 predicted proteins | sample MGYA00241061_ERZ501438 | MGnify/ENA primary metagenome ERZ501438 (study PRJEB25962, sample SAMEA2042580) | human gut metagenome | biome: human gut; feature: human-associated habitat; material: faeces...
AGAATATCCGTTTGCTTTAGTCTTGATTTGTCAAAATCAGATATGGAACTCAGGCTGACATCGAATCCTTTTGACCAGAGATACATGGCCATATCTCTTGCATAAGCCGCTGTGCGTCCTGTGTGGCTGTAATATAATACTGTTGCTTTCATAATAGGAATTAATGTAGCATTTTAAATTTGTAACAAAGATAAATATGTAAAGGATATAGCTTATATTTGTAGAAATCGAATTTTCGATAAGACATATAGGCAAAAACGATAGATTATATGGAATTACGTCAACTTAAGTATTTTGAAAAAGCATGCGACTTGGAGAATTTTTCTGAGGCTTCCAGACAGTTGTTTATTTCTCAGAGTACGCTTTCACAGCAGATAAAGCAGCTTGAGGATGAACTTGGTGTACTTCTTTTCGACAGAATAGGAAAGCGCGTACTTCCTACTGAAGCAGGACTGGTCTTTCTTCCTTATGCTCGTAAAGCCATTCAGGAGGCCGAGAATGGAAGACAGATAATCAAGGATATTAAGGGTATACAATCTGGAGTCCTGAACGTTGGAGTGACATATAGCTTGAGCAATCTGTTTGTTGTTGCTGTGTCTGAATTCAATAAGATTTATCCAAAAATTAAGGTTGTAATTAAGTTTGCAACTTCAAGTGAACAGATTGAGATGCTGGAGAACAATCATGTCGATTGTATTCTTTCTTTTATGCCTGAAGATCTTCCTGACGAATACGAAAAAACATTTCTTTTCTCTTCTCAGCTGTATTTCATTGTACATAAATCTCACATGTTGGCCGATATATCATCTATTTCACTGAAGAAGTTATCTGAAACCCCTTTGATATTACCGGCTCAGGGATTTGCTACTCGCCGCAAAATAGATAAGCTTTGCATAAGCAACAATGTACGTTTCAATATAGGTATGGAAATCAACGATGTGCAGACCATAATAGGACTGGTAAAGAACGGCAATTGGGCAACGATTCTTACTAGGGCTGCAATCAAGGGGGAAACCGATCTTGTAAAGATTCCAATACTTACTGCAGACAAGCTTATATCGCAAGCATATCTTTTCTGGCCTAAGGGTATTTATCGTAAGAAATCAGCATTGGCATTTTCTGAATTTGTAGTCAATGCTGTTAAGAAAGGTATTAAGTGACATGGATTAATATGTAAATTGTTTCATGTGGAACAATTCATATAATTAAAAGACCGGCTTCAAGCTTTATATTTTGCCTGAAGCCGGTCTTTTAATTATATTTATCGTATAAACTATGAAATACGCCGTTTCATTTTATAGGTCAAAGCAATATGTCATTCCTTTCTTCGTGTCTATTGACACCATACTTTCTCCCTGTTTCTCTATCTTCAGAGTAATGCCTTTGCTGTCGGTTATACCGTTCAGCTTCATTCCAGGATTATAGATGGTGCATTTTCCTCCGGAGCCTGATATTACTTTCAATTTTGTAACCTTTTTGTTTTTCCATTCCATGTCTATCGTGAAGTTGCCTTCAGTCTTGAGGCCGTTTACCTCACCGTCAGCCCATGCATCTGGCAGGGCAGGGAGCAGATTTATAAATCCAGCATTGCTTTGCAGGAGCATTTCTGCTATTCCTGCTGTTGCTCCGAAGTTGCCGTCAATCTGGAAAGGCGGATGTGAATCGAACAGGTTTTCGTACACACCTCCCTTGTCGTTGTCCATACTTATCTTTGTGAGTGTTGACGGTGTAAGAGCAGCTTTCAAGAGCTTGTAGGCATGATTGCCGTCGAACAGTCTTGCCCAGCATGCAATCTTCCATGCACGGCTCCAACCGGTTCCAAGGTCTCCTCTCGATTTGAGTGTCGTTCTGGCTGCCTCGGCGAATGTGGCATCTTTGTGAGGCGAAATCTGACTGCCTGGATAGAGTGCTATCAGCTGTGATATATGTCTGTGTTCATTGCCTTTCACATCAAGGTTCTGTGTATCCTCTTTCCATTCCTTGATTTGTCCCCACGAACCGATTTCAAGTCCGTTATCGAGTTTGCTGAATTTATCTTTCAGTTCTTCCACGAAAGCCAAGTCGGTTTTCTTTCCGTTTTTGTCGAGTTCCTCTGAAGCCTTGACTGTTTCGCTGAACAGTTGCCATATCAGCTGTTGTGCGTATGAGGCTCCGTCCTGCCATGGTCCCTGTTCCGGCGACCACTCCTTCGGAGCAATAAGCTTGCCTTTGGCGTCAGGTTTAAGTCTGTCGAACCAATATTCGCAAGTACTCTTCATCGTCGGATAAGCCGTTTCCTCCAGGTATTCGATATCTTTTGTATACGCATAGTGCTGCCACAAGTGCATGCAATACCATGCGTTTGCAGGTCTGTTTATGTTCCAGTCTGTATATCCGAAGATGTTGCTCTGCGTTTTTATTGTCCATCCTCTGAGTCCCTCTTCGCGTGCAATTTTTCTCCAGCTTCCTTCTGGTTTTGTTGTAGCTTCTGTTGCTATGTATTCCAGAAACGGCATGTGGCATTCCGGCAGATTGGTAGTTTCCGACGGCCAGTAATTCATCTGAATGTTGATGTTGCTGTGTATGTCGCACTGCCATGGCGGCGTATTGTCACCGTTCCATATTCCCTGCAGATTGTTGGGCAGAGCCATGCCTCTTGACGAAGAAATCATCAGATACCGTCCGTACTGAAAATACAGCATATCCAGATACCTGCTGTCGCGGTGTTCTTTGATAAGCTTGTCGGTTGTCCATTTCGGCATATCCTCGTTGAGGTCGAGCGATGTTCTTGCATATAGTTCTCTGTAGTCTTCTATATGCCTTCTTTTAAGTTCATCCCAGCTTTTGCGGCTTGCCTTTTCAACCCTGTGTCTTATGTCCTTTTCAAGTGTACATGCATCAGTTCCTGTGTAATCTGCCGAAGCTATGTCGAAATTGGTTCCTGCAGCAAGTATAATTGTAACTTCATCTGCACCTTCCACTGTTATCTTGTCGGCAAAGGCAGTAACTTTGCCTCCATCGCTTATGACTTTTGCCATAGCTGCATAGTTGAGCAGGTCAAGCTTGCCTTTGATGGACATGATGTTTCCTTTTACAGCATACAGTCCGTCATGTGAATCATCCATGCGTACCGACAGGTTTATTTTTCCTTTTGCCCCGGGTGCGCTGAAATGCAGCACCGCCGCCTTATCAGGATTGCTGGTGAAGTATTCTCTTAAATATCGTGTTCCGCCGTTCGTGAAGCTTACAGAGCCTATGGCATTGTCTATGTCAAGTTTGCGTACATACCCGGTAGAGTCGCCGGCTTCGTATCTGAAGTCAATATGCAGGTCGCCGAATCTCTGATATGCACCGCGTATGGATGTGTTTCCTGTCCACAGAGTCTTTTCGTTGAACATTATCTGTTCCGACATTACTCCTCCGAAAAACATGCATCCGAGTTCTCCGTTGCCCAATGGCAATGCCGAAGTCATCCAGTTAAGCGCTGGACTGCTGTAATGCAGTCGCATCGGAGGCTGTTCAGCCTGTAGTCCGCATGGAACTGCCGCCATACAGGTTGCCAATAATATGGATGTAAAAACTTTGTAATTTCCTAATTTTCTCATTTCATTTATAAAAGTTGAGTCTGTTTATATTGGCTTTTCATTGTTTCACATATCCTTTTATGGATATTTCAGCGACAGAAACATTCTTGTCGCCATTGTTGAACTTTATGCGCACAAACCTTGAAACAATATTTTTGACGTTTCCCGAAAATACTGTTTCGTGTGCATCTCCGGCTTTGGCTTCAAAATTCTCAGAAGTGGCTCTTGTCCATGTTCTGTTGTCGTTCGAAACCTCTACTGTATAAAAGTATTTGCCCTGTTCTGCCAAAGATACAATCATTTTTTCTAAATTCAGTCCTTTTTCTGTGTCTACAGTAATCCATGGTTCTGTATCCTTGTCGTCAGCCTTCCAGAAAGTATTCTTTTTGCCGTCGGTTGCCATTCCTGGAGTCTTGCCGGCCATAGAACTGCTGGCAAAAGTCGGATTGTTCACACCGAATGTCATCAGATTGCCGGCTGTCCCGGCTGAGTTTGTCCAGCGCACATATCTGCGCTCTTCTGTGACATGCGAAACGCCCTCTTTGTATTTGGGTGCACCTTCGAATTCAATCTCGATTCTTGCAGTTTCAAGTCCTTCTGATATTGCTTCTATAACAGATTTGCCGGAATTGTAGGCCCTTACTGTTATGGCTGCTTGTCCGTCGAGAATCCTTATGTCGCTGTTTCGGCTGAATGTGATGGAACGTCCTGTCGGAAATTCACCGGGGCCCGAAACAATCTTCAGGGTTACATCAGGCGTGCTGTTGAGCAGTTTGCCGTTTTTGTCAAGTACGTTGACTGTAAGCTGTACGTCGTCAGTTCCGTCTGCTTTGACGTTGCGTGTGGCTGAGGCTTTGATGTCCAGTCTATGAGGCGTTCCTTCTATCGGCCATTCCGGGTGAGGAATGCCGGCATACTCGTTTCTGTACCAGTGCCATGAACGTTTAGGAATTCTGAAGTAGTCTATTATGCCCATCTTTCCCAATGTGCTTCCAGCAATACTTCCATGGTCGAATCCGCACCATATTATCTGTCCGCTTCGCCAGCTGACACCTTTCCATCTGTCGTTTTTCTGCAAATCGCCCCATCCGGCCGAATATTTTCCAGGTCTGTCGGCTGTGGTGCTTCCGTATTCCGACACAATGTTCGGTTTAGGCGGATTCTGGAAATCAGGCTGTGTAGCCCCGTCGCCGTTGTATCCGGCAATATCGCCTATAAGGTCTATTCTGTCGTCGGCGAGCGGACGCTGTGCTCCACCGATTGCCGCCGGTCTGGTTGGATCAAGCTTATGCGTCAGGTCAACCATTCTTTTGAGAAGTCGCCTGACTCCATCCATTGATTCAGGTGCAGAAAAGAACGCCTCGTTGCACATGCTCCACGCAATTATTGAAGGATGATTGCGGTGAATCCTTATCATCTCCTCCAACTGTTGAAGAGCGCTTTCTTCAAATCCTGCCTCGTGCTTTTTATTTACCGGATATGCACTGGAGTTCCAGTATCCGTCGCCCTTGAATCCGCCAATTCCCCAGAACGGGGCTTCCGACCAGAAGAGCAGTCCTAGGCGGTCGCATGCTTTGGAAAATGCCGGTGAGTGCGGATAATGCGAACCTCTGATAATGTTGAATCCAGCTTCTTTCATCAAGGCAACGTCGCGCCATGCACCTTTGTCGGTCACTGCATCGCCCCATCCGGCCTGATCCTGGTGTACGTTGGCACCTCGCAGGTAGAGATGCTTGCCGTTGAAGAAAAATCCCTTGTCAGCAGTCCATTTGAACCATCTGAAACCGAACTCAGTGTGCATGCTGTCTACCAGAATTCCGTTTACCGACACTTTGCTTATCGCTTTGTACAGATATGGTCTTTCAGGACTCCAAAGATTCGGATTGCTGATTTTTCCTGTTTTTTGCGTACAATTGCCGATGGATTCGGCTTTTATTGTCATGGTCTTCTCTGTAGAAGCAACAATATTTCCTTCAGCATCTACAATGTCTGTTGCAATTACGCACTGTACGTCCTTGCCGCTTTTGTTCTCGATTTCAGCAGCGATGTCTGCAACTGATTCTTTACCTTCAGATTCTTCAAGACCTTCGGTTGTTACGAATATTCCATTCCAGGCAATGTGCACCTTTGACGTCTTGACGATGCGCACATTTCTGTATATACCGCCGCTGAATACGTGTTCACCGGCACGTGGCGCCACATCCGGTTTCCAGATATTGTTGACTCTTACCGCTACAGTGTTGCTGCCTTTTTGGGCAAATTCCGTTATGTCGATGCTGAATCCGGTGTATCCTCCCACGTGGCTTCCGACCTTATGTCCGTTTAAAAATACTTCGGCTTCTTGAAAGACACCGTCGAATTCCAGGTATATCTGTCCTTTCAGAGCATTGCTGTCGAGGTTGAACTTTTTTCTGTACCATCCATATCCGGTATAGAATTCCTTGGATAAGAAATATGGAATGCTGAAAGAGTGCGGAAGACCTATCTTCTCCCACGAACTGTCGTTGAAGCCCTTCATCTCGGCGCCTTCTGCATCTCCGCGCATATAAGTCCATTCGCGGTTGAAGTTTTCGGTTTCTCTTAACTGCTTATCTTTTGCTTGTAAGCAGGAGACTGCATTCTGGAGATTTTTCCAGTCATTGTTGCTGGCATCTTTGTCATATATGTTGTCAAGATTAAGTCTTGTCACGACTAATGCTGTATCTATTGCCGAACCAACGTAATAGCCGTCTTTAATGCTGTTATTGCAGATGCTATATGTGGCATTTGCGGTCAACAGTGCAGTTAAAGAACAAATGGCGAAGCGGGACTTTAAAGTTTTCATGATACGATTTGTTGTTATAGTATTGTTCGGTTATTGTTTGAAGATATGTGCAAAAATAATGCCGATAGATAGATGCCATTATGATATTTTGTACGCTTCAATGGGATAATTTGTACATTATCGTAATGCTTTATTCTAAAATAATTAATGGACGCCTGTGTGGTGCGTCATTGCGCAGTGCTGAATGAATATCAGGCAGTGTGAGCACTCGTACTTGTATTTCTGGGCGCTCGAAAATAATATTTCGAGCCCTCAGAATTTTTTTAATGGACCGCTGCAATTTTAAATGCGGTAGGTTAAGTTAAAAAGTGTACTTATGTGTGTTTTTACCTGCAGTGTACAAAATGTGATATTGTTATGTACAATTTATACCATATGCATTGCTTCTATATTTATACTTTTGCATAGTCTTTTAAGATGAAGTGTTTCATTCATAAAGAGTAAGGTATTGAACGTTTAAGTAAGTTTTGTCGATTTTGAGAAAACAGATTTCTGAAACTCTTGTCGAAGGCACATATCCTAAGAAGAAGGTGCAGAGCCTGTTTTCTCAGAATCTGATAGCGATACTTCCTCTATCAGCTAGACAGAGGTTACTGCTGACAGAACTTGTCTGCAGTTTTGAGATATAACAGGAATCGACGGAAAACAGTAGATGCAGGATACTGATATCTTTGTCAATCCTGGTTGTTCAAAAAGATTATATAAACCTTAACTATCAAATATTTCGTAGGTGGTGCCTCTATGCCGTCGGCAAGGCATCACCTTATTTTTTGCCTTATGGGTTGAGACAGATGGGCACTGCGGTACAGTTTCAGTTATCGTCTGATTCTTTCTTGAACTGTGTCGGCGTCATTCCGAATTCGTCCTTGAAATGCTTGTTGAAATATTTTATGTTGCCGAATCCGACGTGGTCTGCAATCTCAGATATATTCATGTCGGTGCTTTTCAGCATTACCGCCGCTTTCTTCAGCCGTATGGAACGTATGAAGTTGGCCGGAGTCATGCCTGTTATTGACTGGAGCTTCTTATAGAGATTGGTTCTGCCCAATCCTATTTAAGTGCAGAGGTCGTCTATAGAGTACTCTGTATTGCTTATATTGGCCTCTATTGCCTTGATTGTATCTTTGAGAAGCTTTTCGTCTATAGGGGTTGTTGCAAGGTCGCCTGTAGATATCTCTATCGTATGGCTGAACTTGGCTCTGCGCTCTTCCTGACGCTTTATCAGGTTGCGTATCTTGGCCAAAAGGATGTCAAACTTGAATGGTTTTGACAGGTAGGCGTCTGCTCCTGCTTCGTAGCCAGAGAGCATGAACTCGTCGGAAGTTCTGGCAGTAAGTATAATGACTGGAATGTGTGAAGTCTGTATGTTGTTCTTAAGTCTTTTGCACATTTCCACTCCATCGACTTTTGGCATCATTATGTCCGTTATTATTATGTCAGGAAGATTCTGGATAGCCGATGCTTCTCCTTCTTCACCGTCGGATGCCTGTATGACATTGAAATCCTTGCTGAGCTGTTCGGTCATGAATGAGCGGAATTCTTGGTTATCTTCTACTACAAGAATCTTCTTCATGCCTGTTTCCGGTGCTTCAGAAACCGGTATTTCGGCTGTCTCATGCTTGTTTTCGACTGCATTCTCCTTTACAGGCATGTACGGACTGTCGGCTTTGATGATAGGTATGTAGATGGAAAATGTTGTACCTTTGCCGTTTTCGCTGACAACTTCAATGTGGCCTTTATGGAGGCTGACATATTCTTTGACAATGTGCAGGCCTATTCCGCTTCCTGTGTTGCATGAAGAATTGTCGTTGACCTGGTAGAAACGGTCAAAAATGTTTTTTATCTTCTCTTTCGGTATGCCTATACCGGTATCAGAAACCTTTATCAGTATGCAATCCTGTTCCTTGAAGACTGTCTTTTCAAGGCTGGCGGTTATGCTGTCTCCTTCTTTTGTGAATTTGAGTGCGTTTGAGAGAAGGTTGTTGAGTATCTTACAGATTTTGTCTCTGTCGAATGAAGTGTACAGATGATTTGCGCGTATATCTACAGTCAGCTCTTTGGAACTGTTCAGGGCATTCGGTATGAAAGCCTGTACGGTGTTTTCCACAAATTCGGATATATCACCGTAACAGAGATTGAGCTTCTCACCGTGCATTTCAAGTTTGCGGAAGTCGAGAAGCTGATTGACGAGTGTGAGCAGATTCTTGGCATTTCGGTAAATCTGCCCGAGCTTCTGTGAAAGAACTTTGTCTTTTTCTTCTTTCAGAAGTACTTCAAGCGGTGTTATTATTAAGGTCAGAGGTGTTCTGAATTCGTGGCTTATGTTGGTGTAGAAGCGCAGTTTCATTTCATGGTCGCGCTTTAGCATGTCCATTTCCATTTCTTCCTTTCTGGCGCGTATTTTCATCAGGGCCTGGTAGCGGTATACCTTGTATGCCGCTATCAGTATTGCAATGAGCAGTATGCACCATAGGCAGATGGCCCATGGAGACAGCCACCAGGGTGGAGCGATGGTTATGTGCATGACGGACGACGATTCTTTCCATTGTCCGTCTGCCCCTAAGATGCGAATACGGAATGTGTATTCCCCATGAGGCATGTTGGTGTATGTGGCATGTCGGTCTTCACCGATGTTTCTCCAGGCATTGTCAAAACCTTCCATTTTGCACGCAAATCTAAGTTTGCCTGGCGATATGTATTCAGGTACAGAGAAATTAATGGTTATGAAGTTTTGGTCGTAGGCAAGCTCGATGACATCTTTGTCGTTGAGGTTGCTTGTGTTTATGTACTTGCCGTTGCTCAGAATGGTGATTCCCGTTATTGATGTCTGGTAAGGTTTTGTTTTATACTTGAAGTTGCGGCTGTTGAAATATATAAGTCCGTTTGTTGTTCCGAATGATATTGTATCATTGTAAATGAAGCAGGCATCGTGGTTTATCATTGTTGATGCCATATTGTCTTCTTTGTCGAATCTTACGAATGAGCGCGATTTGCGGTTGTAGTGGTATATTCCGTTGTCACTGCCTATCCATAAGTCGCCTGAAGGAGTTTCTACGATAGCATTGGCATTGCTTGCATAAAATCCCGATGATTTGTCGAAGTGTACATATTTGCCTGTGTTTGTGTCTAATCTGTAAAGGCCCATATTGTATGGTGAGAACCATATCTGTCCTTTGGAATCAATGTAAATGTATCCGATATGATTGCTTGGAATATTGTGCGTTTTGGAGTTCTCTGTATAGTGCGCCTTGATTTTTCTGGTTTTCCTGTCTAAACAGTACAGTCCGTCTTCTGTCGTGCTTATCCATATTGAGTTTTTATGGAACAAGATGTTTGAACTCCATTTGCCTATTGTGTTGAATGTACTGTACTTCTCTGATTGTTTATTGAATATATACATCTGCAATCCTGAGAGCCAAATATTGCCTTCGGAATCGTCGGTGATGCTCCAAATCTGATTTGAAGAATTTATGGGGTAATTTTTGAATGTCTTGTCCTTTTTTGAATATCTGCATAGTCCCTTGTTGTAGATGCTTGTCCAGATATATTCGCCGTCGTCGATGATGCTGAGTGCATTGTCGCCAAGAATGTTGCTGTTGGATGTGTTTAATGACTCTATTTTGCCACTGTGCTTGTCGATGATGTTGAGACCTCCACCGTCAAGGCCCAAATAGACGTGTCTGCTGTCAGACGCAATGGCTGTGACTATTCTGTCTGTGAGCTGTCCTTTTGTGGCAGTGAGCGAATGGAATATGTTTGTTTGTTCGGAATGCAGGCTTATGCCGTATCTGTAGCTTCCTATCCAAAGATTCTGATCGGAATCTACAAATAAAGTCATGATGGCATCTGCGCATATATTGCTGTTGCTGTATGTGTATTGACTGATTCGTCCGTTTTTTGATTGAAAAATTATTCCGTAGCCGTTTGTTCCGAACACAATGCCTCCGTTGTAGTCTATGACCGAATATAGACTTGTCGGTGCATAGACATTGGAACGCTTTATCTGTTTGTTTACGATTTTGTATGTAGATGACGGTGCTCCCATCTCATATCCGATATATATTGTGTTCAAATTCTTTGAATAGTAGATGGTTTCTCCTGCTTTTTCTGATATCTCACGGATTTCTTCTTTTATACGTCCTGTTTTACAATTGAAGCTGTAGATACCTTTGGGGGTGTGAAGAAGAATTTGTCCTTTGTTGTATGAGCACATGGAATAGATATATAAGCCGCGCGCATTAATCTGTCTGAATGTAGTTTTTGAATTTTGTTTATATAATTGTCCTCCGCGGTCTAACACATATATCTTTCCATCGACTGACATGATGGTTTTTATGTTGGATTTGAAAGGTGATATTTTGCCGTCTTTGGCGATTATGCTGTATGTGGTGAACGTGTTGTCACTGAATTTATAATATTCCAAATCTTCAATTGTCCCAACCCAAACGCCTTCTTTCTCTGTTAAGATGGAGTTTATGTTATTCTCCTTTATTGATGTCGGATTATTGATGTCGTGCCTGAATGTGTAGAACTGCATGCCGTCGTAACAGCACAGACCGTTCTGTGTAGCTATCCATATAAAGCCATGTTCATCCTGAGATATGCTTCTTACCGTATTCTCGGCAAGACCGTTTGACATATCTATTGTCTTGAACGAAAATTGCGGAAATGCTATGAAGGCATTAAACAGAAATAATATTGATAGTATTATGATTTTTTTCATGGCTCTTGTTTATGGATATGCAAATATAAGATTTTGTGATTACAGTTCGGTATAATTGTTGTCTGTGCTTTGATTATTTCAATGTATTAGCCTATCGTGATGAGAAGTTTGGTATCTGTATTACGAAAAAAGTGCAACCGTAAAGCTTTATATGCTTTAGGTTGCACTTTTCTATAATTATGGTTTCAGAAATACTTCTGAACTGTTTTAGTTGTTTGATTCAGCATCTGTTTCCTTTATGCGTCTTCCCATAACAAGGTATGCTGTAGGAGCTGCAATGAATATTGATGAGAGCGTTCCTATACATACACCGAGAATCATTGCGAATGAGAAGCTTCTGATGCTGTCGCCTCCAAGGATGAATATGCAGAGCAATACGATCAATGTGGACATTGAAGTATTCAAGGTACGTGTCAATGTGGTATTGAGCGAATCGTTGAAGAGTTTCTTATGGTCTCTGTTCGGATAGAGCTTGAAGTTCTCTCTGACTCTGTCGAAGATTACCACCTTGTCGTTTATAGAATAACCGATAGCCGTCAGTATGGCTCCTATGAATGTCTGGTCTATTTCTAGGGAGAACCCGATCCAGCCGTGACACAATGAATAAGCACCGATGATGAGCAATGTATCTAGAGTCAGTGCTACTACAGAACCTACTGAATATGCAACGTTGCGGAAACGGAGCAAGATATAGAGGAAGATTGCCGCCAATGCAAGGATTACGGACCATATTGCTGAATATGTTATGTCTTTTGCTATTGAAGGACCTACTTTCTGTGAGCTTATGATTGAGCCTCCTGCTCTGTTGTCACGGTCAATGAAGACTTCGAGAGTAACGTTTTTGTCAAGAAGGTCGCCGTTGTAGAGTGCTGTATAGATTATTGACTCTATTTCAGAATCGACTTCATTGCCGTTCTCTTCTATTCTGTAGTTGGTCGTGATACGAACTGTGCGGTTGTTTGTTCCGAGTGCTATAACATGTACATTTGCATCCTGCATCTTGTTCTCCAGCAATGAACGCACCTGCTCAGGTTGAACTTCTTTTTCGAACTGGACAACGAAGTTACGTCCTCCGGTGAAGTCGATAGACTGGCTGAGACCTCTTATTGCAAGTGAAACCATTGTAACAACGAGTGCAATTCCAAATATTGTGAATGATTTCTTGTAGGAACTCATGAAATTGAAATTAGGGTTCTGCAAGAAACTGCGTGATAACTTGGTTGTAAATGTAAGATTTGTCCATTTATCCTTGTTGAGATAGTGCTCGTAAACAATTCTTGTCAGCCATACTGCTGTAAAGAATGAACATGCTATACCGATAATCAATGTTGTCGCGAAACCCCTGATAGGGCCTGTTCCGAAATTGAACAAGATGACGCCAGTGATTACTGATGTGAGGTTTGAGTCGAAGATTGCAGAAAATGCATGGCTGTATCCCAATGCTACTGCATTCTTTACGTTCTTGCCGGCTCTAAGTTCTTCCTTGGCACGCTCATAGATAAGCACATTGGCATCGACTGCCATACCGAGCGAAAGCACCATACCGGCAATGCCGGACATGGTAAGCGCGGCCTGCAGTGATGTCAGAATTCCGATTGTGAAGAAGAAGTTGATGACAAGAGCACTGTTGGCAATCATTCCTGGCTTGAATCCATACATGATGCACATGTAGAAAATAAGCACGACAAATGCTACAACGAACGAAGTTATACCGTTGTTTATTGATTCCTGACCGAGTGAAGGACCTACGATATCTTCTTGTACTATGTGTGCAGGAGCCGGCATCTTACCAGACTGGAGTACGTTTGCAAGGTCTTTTGTGTCGTTGGCTGTGAAATTGCCCGTTATCTGTGATACACCGCCATCTATCTTGTTGTTTACGTTTGGTGCACTGTATACGAATCCATCGAGTACGATTGCTATCGCATGTCCTACGTTGGCTTCCGTCAATGCGGCCCATTTGCGTGCACCATCGGTGTTCATTCTCATGCTTACGCAAGGGCGTCCGAAGTTGTCATATTCGTCTTTTGCTTCAACGACAACATCGCCTTCGAGCGGAGCTTTTCCGTTTTTGCCTGTCATCTTTATGGCGTAGAGTTCTACGACTCTTCCGCTCTTGTCTGTGGCTTTAACACCCCATTTGAGGCTCATGTCGCCTGGCAGAACATCTTGTGCGAGCTTGGAATTGAGGATTGCATTGATTTCTGCTGTATCTCTACTAAGAGCATAACCTACGAGACATCCTGCATTTCCCTGAATTGGCTGGAGGATAGAGAAAAGAGGGTTTTCTGCCTTCTGTGCGTCTGTCAATTCTGTTGACTTTGCTGTCTTTGTTTCTGAAGTTGCTGCCTGTGCATTGATTTTTGATGCGAGATCTGAGCTTGAAGCCTTTGCTGAGTCGTTGGCGTTTTGGTTATTTGCCGCCATAGCTTTTGCTGTTGTGTCAACTGCAGTTGTGTCGGTGTTTGCAGCTAAAGTGCTTTTAGCTTCATCGCGCAGACGGCTGTTCAGGGTGTTGAGATATGGCAGAACGTCCTGTGTGTCGTAAGTCTCCCAGAACTCTAGGTTTGCAGATCCTTGAAGGAGTTTACGAACTCGTTCAGGTTCTTTGATGCCCGGAAGTTCAACCATGATTCTTCCCATTTCGCCTTCGAGATTCTGGATGTTTGGCTGAACCACACCGAAACGGTCTATACGTGTACGCAATACGTTGAATGAGTTGTCGATTGCCGCTTTTACTTCTTCGCGAAGAGCTTTTTCAACTTCAGCGTCGTTGCTCTGTGTTGTTACTTTGCCTTTAAGCTGCTGGGTTGCAAATATTTCTGCAAGTCTGCTTTCTGGTGCATGCTTGCGATAGGACTTTATGAACAATGTGATGAAGTCGTCCTGGCTTTTGTTTACTTCAGCTTCGGCATCTTTTAAAGCCTGAACGAATGCTTGGTCTGTTTTGTTGTCAGCCAATGTTTTGATAACGTCTGGAACAGATACTTCCAAGATTACGTTCATACCGCCTTTAAGGTCAAGTCCTAGGCCTATGGCCATTTCTCTACATTCCTTGAGGGTGTAGTTGCCCAAATAGAACGGAGTCGCATTCAACGAGTCCAGATACAATTCCGCATCTTCCTTGCTCATTTTAGCCGCTTTGTCCTCTACATATTTGGTAGCGACAGAGAACGAAATGTAAAATAAGCATGTAAGTGTTAGCGCAATTGCTAAAAATTTTACAAATCCTTTGTTACGCATTTTACTATGATTTAATTTTGTTTGTTTTTCTATGTTTTATTTCAAGTTTGCAAATATAGTATTTTTTTTACATCTGAATAAATTATGTTTCGTTTGTTTGTATTTTGGGGATATCTTAGTATATTACGCTATCTTTTGTGCAGATAGCAGTATATTGGGTAGTGGTCGCTTTCCTTTATTGACCTGTCCACTGTTGCACCATAAGGTTTCCAGCTGTCGCTTATGAAAATGTTGTCGATTCGGAAGTACATGCCGCTTCTGTTGTACGACAGTCCCGGACCATTGCCGGACATTGTATATGCATCTTTGAGATTTCTTGTCATGGTTCTGTGCACATACGATATGGAGGCGTCATTGAAATCTCCGCAGGCTATAATGTACTTTCTTCCGCATTTTTCTATTATATCTTGCAGAGTATCGGCCTGCAGGCTTCTCAATGAATCAGCAACAGCCAGTTTTTCAGATAGTTTCTTGTATCCCGATTTGATGTTTTTCTTTTCCGGGTCTTTTATCATGTCCTTGTACGACTTTTTGTCCTCATCATTAAGTTTGTATGATTCCAGATGGTTGTTCAGCACCATTACGGTATCCTTGCCGATGAGTATGTCGTATTTCATGCTTCCATTTGTTGAACTCTGGAAGTGTATAGGTTCTGTTTTCAGTATAGGATATTTGGAGAGGCAGAGAAGAATAGTGTTGTTTACCGTCTCGTGGCTTGTGTAAGGATACATGCTGAAAAGTTCCTTAATCTGCTCATTTTTAGATTTGTCCGGTGCTTCCTGCAAGCAAACTATGTCAGCATTGCTGTTTATAATATACTTGCATATAGGATTCTCTTCCATCGGAATGTCCTGTGCTCTGTCTCCGAAATGAAGAACGTTGTATGAAAGAATCTTTATAGAACCTTCAGGTGCATCTTCTAGAAAATTTATAGGACAGAAAGTTCTTATGTTGCCAGCGCACAGAAGCATTCCTGCAACTGAAATCAGCATATAGATTTTTCTGATGAATATCCATATAAGCATAAAAAACAGTGTTCCTGCAAGAAATGCAGGAAACATCAGTCCGAAATATGAAATCTCCGGATATTTTTGTGGATGAAGCCATGAACTGTATGCACATAAGTTCATGGCTATAACCATTAATGCGTTTAGAGTTAAAAGTCCGCCTATTAGTAGTTTTCGTATTTTGATAGCCATTTCGTTATTTCTTGCTGGCGTCGAATAATTTTTCTTTTTCTTCGTTTGTAAGGCTTGTGTATCCGCTCTTTCTTACCTTATCCAATATTCTGTCAATTTCTTCATTCTCAGCCTTTTTTCTAGCATTGTATTCGTAGTCCTTTTGCTTTTCTCCGTAAGTGATGGTCATCTTTGGTTCATTGCTCTTCTTGCCTTTGAAAGCACCTTTCAGCTTGTCGAACATGCTGCTGTCACTTTCATAGTTGTCGTATGTAGAACTGGTCCAGAAGCTTTCACCTTCTCTGAAATATCCTCTGCGTTTCTTGTTTCTCCATATCATTATCAGGATGAAACCGAACAGCATACCGCCTAGATGGGCAAAGTGAGCAACACCGTCCATAGATGTCATTCCTTCATAAAGTTCTATGATTGTATATATCATTACGAAATATTTTGCCTTGATCGGGAAAGGAATCGGTATTATGAAGAGTCTTTCGTTAGGGAATGTCATACCGAAAGCCAGCAATATTCCGTATACGGCTCCTGATGCACCAATTGTCATTGCGTATGGAGAAATGAATCCGAGCAGCTGGAACAATTCCTGTGTTATGGCCGCTCCGATACCGCAGAAAATGTAGTACATCAAAAATCTTTTTCCTCCCCAGACCTGTTCCATTATTCTTCCGAACATCCACAAAGCGAACATGTTGAAGAACAGGTGTGTAAATGAACCGTGCATGAACATGTATGTAAAGATCTGATAAGGACTGAATGCTGATGTCCCGAAATAGTACAATCCGCAAATACGGCTGAGCGGTATTCCCATGAAGTTTTCAAATGCTATATCTGCAATGTACGCAACTATGTTTATAAGAAGCAGATTCTTTACTATTGGAGGTATGTTCATGTGATTTAATTTGTCTTTTATGTTTGATGAATGCAAAATTACTCTTTTTATTTCAGATTTTCACGCAGGCGTTGCTCAAAACGTTAGTTTTTTGGCTTAAATCCTTATTTTTAATGCTTTTTTGTTTGTCTATTTCGAATTATAACATATATTTGTGTTCTAAACTAGTGAAAAACTTAATGTTACATACTAAATAAATTATTTATGAACAAAATTGAACTTGTAAATGCAGTAGCCGAAAAATCAGGTCTTAGCAAGGCTGATGCAAAGAAGGCTGTTGATGGTGTTCTGGATGCAATATCTGGAGCTTTGAAATCAGGCGATAAGGTCGCTTTGGTCGGATTCGGTACATTCTCTGTTTCAGAGAGAGGAGAGCGTACAGGTATTAATCCTGCTACTAAACAGCCTATTACAATTGCGGCTAAGAAGGTTGTCAAGTTTAAGGGAGGAGCTGAACTCAACGGTGCGTTGAATTAAGCGAAATATTAAGAAAATACGATCACACATATAGGAGAGTGGGGGTGCTGAGCAGGCATTTCCCATTTTTTTTGTGCTTTTTTCGCGGTAAAATGCTTATGTGATACAGTTTCGTCTGGGTACAGAACAAAAAAATAATGCCATCTATGCAACAGGTTTGCAGATGGCATTATTTTGTACCTCCACCGAGAATCGAACTCGGATCTAATCTTTA
>ENA-OPAR01000561-OPAR01000561.1-human-gut-metagenome-genome-assembly--contig:-NODE-561-length-17076-cov-3.397861_pt1 | contig 17076 bp, 13 predicted proteins | sample MGYA00241061_ERZ501438 | MGnify/ENA primary metagenome ERZ501438 (study PRJEB25962, sample SAMEA2042580) | human gut metagenome | biome: human gut; feature: human-associated habitat; material: faeces...
TAAAAATAGGCTGTCGCATAAGCGACAGCCTATTTTTTTACCGATAAACAGTGTAAACGACAATCCCGGTCACGATAAACACGGCGGTATACACCAGGAAGAGTGTGATCAGGGTATGGCGACCGATATTGGCGACGACCCGCCAGCCGCTCTTCATGCCGCCGGCCAGCATGACGTACAGGGAGTGGCCTGTGTTGGCCGGGACGTGAGCCGCTTCTCCAGGAAGAGCTTGGTACGTTCCTTCTACGACGGGATGGTTTCCGTGATAGGACAGGTTGTTTTCTAAAATGCCGTCCGGGTTGGAGCGGATGTAGTCGTGGACATATTCCGTATGGCCGTCTGGGGCGATGCGGGTATAGCCGTTTACATGGTGGTAACCGGACGGCGCTTTGACTAAGCCTTCGTGGCTGACGACGCCGTCATGGGCAAAGGCGCCATCGTGGGCGAAGCCGTCGGCCATGCCGCCGTCGACGACGCCGCCGGCAGCGGCTTTCAGGAAGGGCAGGACCAGGGCGATGATGACCAGGGGGATACTGCCCATGATGTTCAAAGCACCTGACGAGGAGTAACCATTCCGATAGAGCCAATACAACAAGAGCTGGAAGACGAAGGCGATAAGGGCGGCTAAGGCTGTCAAGGCCAAGACTCGAACCAGGAGAGACGCGTGAACGACTGTAAAGAAAACGTGAGGAAACGTGTTTACTATCGTTGCCAAGCCTCGGTAAATCGGCCGGTATAAGGTATTGAGCCAATCCATGCGGAAGTAGAGGACAAAGGCCAGGCCGTAGACCATAAGACCGGCAATGACAGCCCGCCAGTTCTTCAAGATGAAACCGATGCGGGCGATGAAGAGGACGATCATGATGATGAAGGCGACAGGCGCCAAAAAGGGAAATATGGCACAGAGGCCGCCGGCAATCAGGGAAAAGGCGAGCATCATGTAAATCATCTGCCAGGCCGTAACGATAAAAAAGCCGACGAAGCCGCCGATGATGACCCAGGGATTAAAACCGTGGATAAAAGTATACATGAGGATAGCGAAAATCCAGATGGCACTCAAAACATTCTGCCAAGTCGTGAGTTGTGCCGATACCCACTCCCGGCGCGTCATTTGCTGTCTGTCCATAAAACACCTCGCATACGTAGTCGTTACTTTTTATAGTAGAGAAAAAGCTGTAAAAAATCAAGAACATTACAGCCCCTTTTCCTTTTCGTCAAATAGGTGTAACATGAAATTATAATTCCCCTTATTGGCACGGAGGTGTTTCTATGGATTCTTTAGGTTATTTTGGCAAGTGGTTCCCGACAGAACACAAGAAGTATACCGCTATCATCGCCATGATGTATCTTGGCGTGGTAACGACGGTACTGGGTGTGTTGTTTGAATTGGCTCTTCGGGGACTGGAAATGATCGGCCTCTTCGGCGGCCCTGTTGGTATACGGCGGACGATCGATGTCCTGACTTTTTTCAGCGGTCTCAATACACTGGCTTCGCTGGCCCTTTTTGTCATCATGATTTATCTGCTCTATAAGACGCGGGCTTTAGTCTACCTGCTCAAGATGGCCCTGGGCTATTTCGTCGTAGACCTTTTATTGATTTTGATTGCCGACCTTTTCAGTGGGACTGTCGCTGCCATTCTCTGTATTCTGGGTATCATCGCTACTATTTATGTGAATCGCAGACGTTGGCATTATATCAGCAAATACCGCCGCTATATTTACTACGTCGTCCTCAGCTGGCTCATCAGTGCCCTTTGTACGGCGGCTGTCGTCGGCCACATCGTCTATAGTATGACCCAGCTCATGTTTGGCATGACCCGTGGTGGTTATGGGACTTTCATCGGCTATGCCGTCCTCCTGGTCCTGGTCTGGATGATCCCTGTTTTCTGCCAGCATTATATCTATCGCCGGGAAGAACGGCTGGGAACTTCCTTTTACCAAGCCTTCCGTCTCATGAATACCGTTCCTTGGACGGCCGTCTTCTTTATCTTCGGGATTTCGTCGCTGGCTTCTATCGGAACGATTAGTGGTGAAAACATGTTTACATCGTTTGACTTTGACGATACAGGTGACAACCAAGCCAATCTTGAAGATAGAAGAAATGGAATATCAACGCGGAAAGTAAATGAAGTAAATAAAAAGACCTGCCCGTACTGCGGCCATCCTGTCGAAGGCGATGCCATTTTTTGCAGTCACTGCGGCAAACCCGTCTATACGTGCCCGCAATGCCATCACGTCGTCGACCCGACGGCCAAGTTCTGCCCTTCTTGCGGAACCAGACTGCAGACTCCCGATGCCTCAGCAGACCCTTTGCCGGACCCTTTTAGCAAGGAAACGGAACCGGCAGCAGCGCCGTCATCTGAGGTTCCCCGCCATGACATTCAGCAGAATATGCCTCCTCAACGGCCTTTGAAGGAACAATTACGGGAACATGGCAAAGTCCTCATCGCCTTAGGTGTCGTCCTGGTCCTGGCCGTAGCGGGCGGTATCTGGTATGCCCATAGTCAGCCTAAAAGCCTTCCTGCCGGTACTGGGACCCATTCGCAGCAAGTTGTCAAAACGGCCGATTCTGAACTCTCTTTAAACGGTGTTTACCTGGGACAAAGCTGGGATGAAGCCAACGACGGGCTGGGACGGGAACTCAGTACCTCCGACAGTAAGGACGGGGCCGTTCACCATAAGTTCACCGATATGGACGTCGTCGTCAAAGACAACAAAGTCATCATGTTGACGTCGTCGTCGCCGGCAGCCCAGAGCAAGCGGGGAATCCATCAGGGAAGCTCTTTCGATGATGTCGTCAATGCCTATGGCGATGACTATCAGGCCTCGGAATACGGAGCCCAGATCCATTACGAATATACTTTTAAGACCGATGACGGGAAAACGGGAATCCTGCGCTTTGCCGTCAGCAAGAACAGCCAGGCTGTCGAATACATCAGCGTCCGCCTGGCCGATGAACAGACGGATGGCGCCAAACAGGCTTTCCTGGCTTATCATAAGGATATTTCCGGGCATCACCTGCAAGAGGCCTTCCAATTGCTGACACCTGATTTCCAGACTTCCGTCGGCGGTTATGATGGTTACGCACCGGGCTATGCCAATACTTTGTCCAGTGACGTTTCCAATATCCGCCAGATCGCTTCCGGCGGGAACAAGACGACCTTTTCCTTTGCTTTGAAAGCGCGGGACCGTATCCCAGGCAGTGCCAAAGTCAAAGTGCAGTATTTCAATGGCCAGGTCACGATGGTCAAAGATGGAGGTACCTGGAAAATCAGTGATATGAGTGCCAAGAAGACGGGAGAACATGTGGAATAACTGGTATAGTCGTCATAAAGGGAATTTCAAGAAAATAGCCGCCCTGGTCCTCTGCATCGCTGCCGCCCTTTATGGCCTCTGCTTTTACATGAGTTATAAGGCAGCGGACATTTTCAACCAAGTCGTCGCCGAGCGCCAGCTCTTTCCCGGCACGGTAACCGTAGAACGGCTGACGGCGACGCCAGGCGGGACGGTCTCCTTTGAGAACCTGGTGTGGAACGACGAGGACGGCGATACGCTGGTCCAGATCCCAAAAGGCCAGTTCACGGTCAAGTTGAGCGATGTCCTGACCGGCCATATCGGTACACAGACCGTGGAAGACGTGACCTTGGATAATGCCTATATCCATTTGATCTTTAATGATAAAATGGAGTTACAGCATGTCAAGAAAATAAGCGGCCACCAGAGCGGAGATCCGCGGGGTTTCATCAAGGTCACCGGCCCTAAAGGCAATCACCCTTTTAACTGCCATGTCGCCATGCACCAGAGCGTCATCGAAGCCGAAGCGCCAGGTCGTCATTTTACCATCGGCGATGTCGAGTTCTCTTCCCATATCCATACCAAGGGCAAGACGACCCTTGATCTGCGGGCCGGCCACTTTTCAGGTACTCTCGAAGCCAAGTCCCTGCGCATCCGCGGGAGCCTGGATTTCAAACCGGATACGCCACAGTATAACCTGTCCCTGTTGCTGAGCGACTGCAATCCCCGTTCTCTCGGAGCAGGCCTCGACATCGACGACGCGGCGACGGTGTCGGCGGATATCCGCGGCCCCTTGTATGCGCCGGTCATCGACGGGACTTTGAAGATGGACCGCCTGGACATTACGGCTTTGGTCTTTACCGATGTCGTAGGGCAGGTCCACTATGAACAGGGCCTGCTCGATGTGACGGAAGTTACGGCCGGCGTCTTTGGCGGATCCATGAAGGGCCAGGGACAGGTGAACCTGGATGATAGGTCGTATACGGCCGATATGACCGGTTCCCGGCTCAAAGGCGGCATTGCGGCCCACGACCTCTTCCTGCGCTGTGATGTCGACTTGAACCTGCATATGGAAGAAAATAAATCGGCCGGCACGAAAGCCATTTACGGTGATTTCCGTTCCGGTCCGGGCCGCTATCACAACGTACCGTTCCGGGGCATTTCCGGTTCCTTTGCTCAAGATGGCAAGACCTTGAACTTCCGGGACGTCGTCATTTCTATGTTCTTTGGCGACGTATCGACGGATGCCTTTTCCATCGTCAACGGCAAAGTCAAGATAGGGGCCATCAACATCAACTATAAAAACGGCAAGCGGAGCCGCTGGGGAAAGGGCGGCCCGCAGACCATCCGGTGAACATAGATAGAGAAAGGAGTTTTCATCATGGATATTTCACGCTATTTAGCGAAATCAGGCGAAAAAGTCGATTTGGCCCAATGGCCGACGGCCTGCGATGTGGATATCGACAAGAAAAAAGTCAAAGAAGAACTGCTGGACCAGACGATTACGGAAATGCAGGATTTACAGGAAAAACTCTTTGCCGATAACCATTACGGCTTGGTCATCGTCCTGCAGGCCATGGACGCTGCCGGGAAAGACGGGACGGTCAAGCACGTCTTTGCCCGCCTCAATCCGGCTGGCGTCAAGGTGCAGAGCTTCAAGAAGCCGAGTTCGGAAGAATTGGACCACGACTACATGTGGCGCATCAACAAGGCCCTGCCCGGCCGGGGAGAAATCGGCATCTTCAACCGCTCCCATTACGAAGAAGTCGTCGTCGCCCGCATCCACAACCTCATCAAGAGCGACGGCATGCCGGAAGAACTAGTCCGCAAGGATATCTGGGAGAGCCGCTATCGCCAGATACGCGACTGGGAACGGTACTTGTCGGAAAATGGCTTTCCTATGGTCAAGATATTCCTTCATTTGTCGAAAAACGAACAGAAGAAACGCCTGATCGACCGCATCGTGACCAAGCAGAAGAACTGGAAGTTCGACATGTCCGATATTGAAGAACGGAAATACTGGAACCGATATCAGAAAGTCTATGGCGAAGTCCTGACAGCGACGTCGACGAAGTATGCGCCCTGGTATATCGTCCCGGCTGACGACAAGTGGTACACGCGCTATGTCGTTGCCCAGATTGTCCTCAAAGCGCTCAAGGCTATTGATCCGAAGTTCCCGAAATTATCGCCGGAAGTGGAAAAGCAGCTGACCCAGTTCCGTCAGCTCCTGAAAGAAGTTGATATCAAGGATTTGAAAACTATCAAGAATGTCATTGATGAGCAGAAGGTCAAATAAGAAGTGTTCCCGATAGGGCTGAATATGCTATAATTAAAAAAGGTTCAAGGAAACTGATGAAGTTCTGTACAGGTTTTGAGATATATCTCAAGGAGGTACTGCCATGCTCGATGCAAAAGTAAAAGAATTAATTAACAAACAGATCAATCAGGAATTTTATTCGGAATATTTGTATTTAGCTTTTGCCAACTATTTCTATGATAATGGCCTCGACGGCTTTGCCAACTGGTATGATGTCCAGGCTCAGGAAGAACGGGACCACGCCATGCTCATGCGGACCTATCTGCACAACAACGGTGAACGCGTTACCTTCTCGGCCATTGCCGAACCGCAGAACGACTTTGACAGCATCAAAGCTGTCCTGAAAGCCGGCCTGGCCCATGAACAGTATGTCACATCCCTGATCAACAAGATCTATCAGGCCGCCGATAAAGTCCACGACTACCGGACCATGCAATGCTTCGACTGGTTCGTCAAGGAACAGGGTGAAGAAGAAAAGAATGCCGACGATTTGATCAAGAAATACAAGATGTTCGGCAGCGATGCCAAAGGCCTGTATTCTCTGAACCAGGAATTGCTGGCCCGTACCTATGTTGCTCCGACATTAGTCCTGTAAGTTTTACGATAATTCCATAAGCGCAATCAGGTGCGTAAGCTCAATAGAGAAGTCCGGTGCAAAACCGGCGCGGTCCCGCCGCTGTAAGGAGGAGCCAGGCTGCAAAGATGTCACTGTACGTTAGCGTATGGGAAGGCGCAGCCAGGACGATGAATCCGAGCCAGAAGAACTGCCTGATCCAGAATCACCGGTTGACCTGCGAGCGATGGGGATGGCGATTTTCATAGTTAGTGACTGTGATCGACTAAGTATGCAAAGGACTGTCGCATAAGGGTTTTACCCTCGTGTGGCAGTCCCTTTTTTTTATGTTTTTTATAAAAGGAGAGATGGTTATGTTCCACAAAAAAATGAAAACAGCGTTACTCTTGTCCTTAGCCCTGACTTCGTTCGGTGCTTTTTCGGCCCCTTCGTTTGCTGCCGGCTATACGCTGAACCCCGAAGTCAAAGACGCCACGCCGGCTTTGAAGCAGGCCGCAGAAATCGGCGTCCGTACCTATAATAACCCGGCCATGCAGAACGAAGCCAATAAAGATGCCATCCTGGTGTTGAGTTTCGGTACGACTTATAAAGACAGCCGCCAGAAGACCATCGACCGGACTGTCGACGCCATCAAGGCGGCCCATCCGGACCAGAAAGTCGTCGTCGCCTTTACGTCACATATCATCGTCGACCGCATCAAGGCCAAAGAAGGCCTGACCGTACCGACGCCGGAACAGGCTATGGCCCAGTTGAAAAAAGAAGGCTATACGCGCGTGGCCATTACGTCCCTCGACGTCATCCCCGGCATGGAATACGCTTATGACTCGGCTATTTTCGACCTCTATAAAAAGGATTTCAAAAAAATGACCCTCGGCACGCCGTTGATGTATTGGATGGGTCAGGAAGACCAGCGCGATGATATCGCTGAATTTGTCAAAGCCTTTTCGACACAGTTCCCGAAAATCGGCAAGAAAGATGCCATCCTGGTCATGGCTCATGGCACGCCTCATCCGGCCAATGCCTACTACTCCGTCGTCCAGAACCGCCTCGATGCCGCTGATCTGGGCAATGTCTTCATCTATTCCGTCGAAGGCTGGCCCCATCTGGATACGGTCATTCCTCAGCTGAAAGCCAAGGGCATCGAGAACGTCATCCTCATGCCTATGATGATGGTCGCCGGCGACCATGCCAATAACGATATGGCCGGCGCTGATGACGATTCCCATAAGAGCATCCTGGAAAAAGAAGGATTCAAAGTGACAACCTATATCCATGGCTTGGGAGAAAATAAAGCGGTCCGCCAGATGTTCGTCGAACGGGCAGATGAAGCCTGGCAGGCCCTGGAAGCCCAGTAATTTGACTTCTTGGAATTTTTTCCTACCAATTTAGTCCATTCCTTTCGTCTATCATTCCACTTGCTTCCTCTGTATACTGAAGTCACGAAATGAACATAACAAACGTGAAGAAATAGGAGATGGAAGACATGAAGCAAGTGAAAATAATTACAGCGCAAGAAGCAGCACAGCTCGTCAAAGACGGTGACGTCGTTACGACTAACGGGTTCGTCGGTTCCGGCCAGCCGGAAGCCTTGACCAGTGCCCTGGAAGAACGCTTCCTCAACACGGGTTCGCCGAAAGATTTGACCCTCATCTATGCCGCTTCCCAAGGGAATACGGACGGCCGCGGCGGCGACCACTTCGCCCACGAAGGGATGCTGAAAAAAGCCATCCTCGGCCATTGGAACGCTGTTACTTCTTTACAGAAATTAGTCAATGAAAATAAAATCCAGGCTTATAACCTGCCGCAGGGCACGTTGTCCCAGTACTTCCGCGACGTCGCAGCTCATCGCTTAGGCACGATTACCCACGTCGGCCTCGATACCTTTGCCGACCCCCGCATCAGCGGCGGCCGCCTCAATGACGTCACCAAAGAAGATTTTGTCAAAGTCATCAACATCGAAGGCCATGACCAGCTCTTCTATCCGCGCATGGATATGCATATCGGCTTCATCCGCGGGACTTATGCCGATGAATGGGGCAACGTCGTCATGAGCAAGGAAGTATCGCCTTTCGATGCTACACCGCTGGCACAGGCCGTCCATAACAGCGGCGGTATCGTCGTCGTCCAGGTCGAAAAAATCGTCAAAGGCGGCACGCTCGACCCGAAACTGGTCAAAGTACCGGGCATCTATGTCGACTATATCGTCCAGGTCGATGATGAAACGAAACGGCAGCAGTCCTTTGATTGCGAATACGATCCGTCCCTGACCGGGGAAACGACGATTCCTGTCAAAGCCCTCGATCCGGCTCCGCTCAATGCCAAGAAAGTCATTGCCCGCCGGGCAGCTCTCCTGCTCCTCAACATGAGCAATGAAGCCGTCATCAACCTGGGTATCGGTATTCCGGAACTCGTTTCGTCGGTTGCTAACGAAGAAGGCATCGGCGACAGCCTGACCATGACTGTCGAAGCCGGGGCTATCGGCGGCGTTCCCCTCGGCGGCGTCCGCTTCGGTGCTTCTGTCAATGCCGAAGCTTATATGGACCAGGCTACCCAGTTCGACTTCTACGATGGCGGCGGTCTGGACCTGACCTGCCTGGGCCTGGCTGAATGTGACAAAGACGGCAACATCAACGTATCCAAATTCGGTACGCGTATCGCTGGCTGCGGCGGCTTCGTCAACATCACCCAGAATACGAAGAACGTCGTCTTCTGCGGCACCTTCACGACAGGGAAACTCCGCGAAGAAATCAAAGATGGCGAACTGCACATCACGCAGGAAGGGAAAGTCAAGAAATTCGTCCCCGAAGTCGGCCACATTACCTTCAGCGGCAACTATGCCCGGAAACATAAACAGCATGTCCTGTACATTACGGAACGTGCCGTATTCGAAATGAAGGAAGACGGCGTCCATCTGACAGAAATCGCACCGGGCGTCGACCTCCAGAAAGATGTCCTCGACCAGATGGGCTTCAAACCGATCATCGACGACGTCAAACTCATGCCGGCCTTCCTCTTCGAAGATAAACCCATGGGCCTGAAAAAAATGAAAGAAGAAATGAATAAATAATAGTTTGTAGCACAGAGTTTGTAGTTTGCAGAAAGGCTCCCCTGATAGGGGAGCTGGCCGCCGAAGGCGGTCCGAGAGGTTTTGACACAGCCGCGGACTATGTCATGAGTTGCGGACTGTAAAAAAAGAGGCTGTCGCATTAAGACAGCCTCTTTTTGAGTATTAAGTTTGCAGTTTGTAGTTTTTAGTGAATGGTTTTAAATTTAAAACCCTCTTCTACAAACTACAAACTCCCAACTACAAACTATAAAGCAAAAGGGACTACGCATGATGGCAGAAACCTTCGTGCGATAGCCCCTACTTTTTTTTTACTTCGACAAGGACAAGGTCCGTTCGATGAGGGGTTTATAGGTTTCGTATTTTTTCTTGAGTGCCTCTAAATCGTACTGGCGGTACGACGGCTGGTTCTTCATGCTCTGGAAAGCGTTGAGCAGGATGGAGTGGAGACGGTTGCTGCTGATGACGTAGAAGGAATCGGCGTCATTGTGGATATTCCGCTTGTTCTTTTTCAAGAAGCCCGTCTTGTAGTTCGAGTAGAACGATAAGTCCTTGCCCGTGTACATGTCGTCGCTGACCGTCGGCAGGAGGACGCCCGTCGTTAAATGGGGATTCTTTTCCAGGCCCTCAAAGATACTTTTTATATGATCTTTCCGTTCTTCTGCGGTCAAGCTGTATTCGATATCGGTCAGGTAGATATAGCCCGATTCGACGTAGCGCAGGAGCGACGTCGTCGGCATGATGAAGGTGATTTCCGAGGCGTTGAGGATTTCTTCCCACGTGACGCAGAGGCGCTGGATGGAGAAGGCCTGTTCGGGCGAGACCCTTTCGCTGATGTGGTCGAAGACTTCGTGGGGCAGGAGAAATTCAAAGCCGATGGTCAAGTAGAAGAAGAATTTCGTCGTTGCATAGAAGGCCGTGCGGTAGCCTAATTCATCCATCCCCAGAGAGCTGACCGTCGACATGAGGGGCTTCTTTTCGGCGCCGTTGAAGCTGAATTTTTCATAAATGTCGCCAATCAAGGATTCATCGAAGATATAGGTGCACATCTTGAAGCGGGGCTGCGTGTCCAAAGCGTACTGGACGACGAACGAGTCCTTGAGGATGATGAGGTTGGCATTGGACGTATCCTGGATATCGTAGAAGACGAAATCGATGTCCAGGAAGCTGTCGAGGATGCGGTACACCGTGAGTAAGTCATCGAAGTTTTCTTCAATCTTATCCAGGTCCAGGCCGACGCGGATGGTCAGCTTGTGCTGCAATTTCAGTCCATCGAAATACTTCCAGAATCCCGTTTTATACAAGGTGCAGAATTCACCGAGGACCAGGAGTTCCCCGTCTGATTCCAGACTTTGGATGCTCTTTTGCAGTAAGTCCGACAAGAAAGCCGACGTATCGTGATGGCCGGTAATGACTTGAATGGACGGCCGGTTTTCTTTCCCCTTGGGGGAGCGGCTCTGATTGAGCGTCGTCCGGTAAGCTGCGCAGAGATACTGGCCGATTTCAAAACCTAAGTCTTCCGTATTTTCCGAAATGGGGAAGGCCTTGAAGAATTTGGTTTCTTTCTTCTGCTTGGCAATCAGTTCGGCAAAGTACTGACCCATTTCTTCGTTGATCCGTTCGACATAACGGGAAGACGGTAATTTCGTGCCATTGCTCCATTTATTGACATACGAGACGTCATAGCCGACGACGTCGGCCAGGGAGATGAACTTGGCCTGAGTGAAGGTAATGAGCCGTTTTAACGTCGATGCATATCCATCTGAAATCACGTTGGAACCTCCTTATAAATAAGTTCATGCTATTATCTAAAACTACAGTTCGTAAAACACGTGAAATACGCTCATGTGACGTATAGATTTAATTCACTAAAGCATGTACATTTTATCACATGCCTTGGTGAACCACAACGGATTTGGACAAAAAAATTCACAAGGACTTAATTCTATGCAAAAAAGGTCAAGCCTTTCCTGTTTTGTTCCAAGCCGGTCATTTGTATACTGTAGTCACAAGGTTGGTTCAAGGCAAGGCCAATCCATTAAGAAATAGTTAGTAAATCTAAGTAACTATATTAGGAGGTTTTTTATTATGGCTTACAACAACATTAAATTCGTCAACGAAGATGGTATCGGTATTTTAACGATCAGCCGCCCGAAGGCTCTCAACGCATTGAATACGGAAACGGTTACGGAACTGAATGATTGCGTTGGTAAAATCGAAGCTGACGAATCGGTCAAAGTTGTTATCATCACTGGTGAAGGTGCTAAATCCTTCGTAGCTGGCGCTGACATCGTCGAAATGTCCACCAAGAACCCTGTCGAAGGCCGTAAATTCGGTAAAATTTCCCAGGATACCTTCACTCGCATTGAAAACCTGCCCCAGCCGGTCATCGCTGCTGTCAACGGCTACGCTCTCGGCGGCGGCTGCGAACTCGCTTGCGCTTGCGACTTCCGTTATGCTGCTGAAAACGCTAAATTCGGTCAGCCTGAAGTTGGTCTCGGCATTACACCGGGCTTCGGTGGTACACAGCGTCTCCCCCGTGTCGTAGGCCGCGGCTATGGTAAAGAAATGATCTTCCGCGCTAACATGATCGACGCTCAGGAAGCTCATCGCATCGGCTTGGTCAACAAAGTCGTTCCCCAGGAAGAATTGATGGATACCTGCAAAAAGGTAGCTAAAGAAATCATGGGCAACGCTCCTATCGCCGTACAGCTCGCTAAGACCGCTATCAACCGTGGTATCAACTGCGACGTCGTCACCGGTATCGCTTACGAAGACGAAGTATTCGCACTCTGCTTCTCCACGGAAGACCAGAAGGAAGGCATGGACGCATTCGTCAACAAACGCGCTAAACACTTCCAGGGCAAATAATAGCGTAAGTGCTTGATTGTTAGAAAAAGGGGCTTCGCATGGCAGCCAAAGCTTCGTGCGACAGTCCCTTTCCTATAAACCTTTAGTATGGAATAAGAATTATTTTTAGGAGGAATATTTACTATGGATTTCAAACTCAGCGAAATGCAGCAGGATATTGCTAAATTGGCGAAAGACTTTGCTGAAAAAGAATTGGCACCGACTGTCAAAGAACGTGACGAAAAAGAAGTCTTTGACCGCGCTATTCTCGATAAAATGGGTACTCTCGGCCTTCTCGGCATCCCCTGGGAAGAAGAAAACGGCGGCGTAGGTGCTGACTTCCTCAGCCTGGCTGTTGCCTGCGAAGAAGTCGCTAAAGTCGACCCGTCCATCGCTCTCAGCTTTGAAGTACACACCATGCTCTGCTCCTGGCCAATCTGGAAATTCGGCACGGCTGAACAGAAAGCCAAATATTTGAAACCCTTGGCAGAAGGCACGAAACTCGGCGCTTTCGGCCTCACGGAACCGAACGCTGGTACCGACGCTTTGAACGGTTCCACCGTTGCTACGAAAAACGAAGACGGCAGCTACACCTTGAACGGCTCCAAAGTCTTCAACACCAACGGCGGCGAAGCTGACGTTACCGTCGTATTCGCTTCCACGGACAAATCCAAAGGCGCTAAAGGCATGAGCGCTTTCATCCTTGAAAAAGGCATGGAAGGCTTCACCTATGGCAAAGAAGAAGTTAAAATGGGTATCCGCGCTTCCGTACAGCGTGAACTCGTATTCCAGAACGTAAAAGTTCCGGCTGAAAACCTCCTCGGCAAAGAAGGCGAAGGCTTCAAGATCGCTATGATGACCCTCGACGGCGGCCGTGTTGGCGTTGGCGCACAGGCTCTCGGCATTGCTGAAGGCGCTTACAATGCAGCTGTTCAGTATGCTAAAGAACGTACACAGTTCGGCAAACCGATTGCTAAATTCCAGGCTATCAGCTTCATGCTCGCTGACATGAAACTCAAAATCGAAACGGCTCGTCTTGCTGTTTATCAGGCTGCTTGGAAAATGGCTCAGCCCGACGTTAAATCCTACTCCGTAGACGCAGCTATCGCTAAGAAATACGCTTCTGACGTAGCTATGCAGGTCACCACCGATGCTGTCCAGGTATTCGGCGGCTATGGCTTCACTCGCGAATACCCGGTTGAACGCTACATGCGCGACGCTAAGATCACTCAGATCTACGAAGGTACCAACCAGGTACAGCAGATGGTTATCTCCGGCGCAATCCTCAGATAATCAAAGAGTTTCCTAACAGAACTCTCCTCCTTTCGAAAAACGTATAGAAATAGTATAAAACAGTATGAGATAAAACCGCTTACAAAGAGAGGCTGTCGCCGATGCGACAGCCTCTCTTTTTGAGTTTGGAGCGCCTTTACACCAAGGCTTGATAGCACTTTTCCGATATGGGGACGGGCACGCCATACTGATGGGCCAGGCGGATGAGGGCGCCGCTGAAGGTATCCAGTTCGCTCTGATGGCCGGCAGCGATGTCTCGTTTGAGGGAGCTCGTGGCGTCCATGTCGTCGCTGCCCAGGATGCGCCGGTACTGGTCGTCGACGACGTCATCGGGCAGGGGAACGCCGGCAGCCTTGCCGACGTCATAGGCTTCCTGCAGGAGGACCCGAAATTCTTCCTTGCCCTGGGGCTGGGAGAGGGCTCCGCCGATAGATGTCCGGTAGTATGCCGTCAGGACGTTGTAGGCGCAGTTGAGGATGAATTTACGCCATATTTCCACGGTGATATTCTCTGCGATGCAGCAAGTCAGGCCCGGATGATTTAGGACGTCGTAGACTTTCTTCGTCGCCTCGGCGTCGTCTGAGCCGATATAGATGCGGGCAAAGCGCCCTTCCTGGCGGATGGAATAGTCTTCTTGATAAGACGATGTGATGTAAATGGCTGAGTCAACGATTTTCCCGTTCTTCATGATGGATGTAGCCGTATCGTGATAGGTGAAGCCGTTGAGGACGGGGACGACGATCGTATCGTCGCCGATGCAGGGCAGGACCGACGTCAGGGCTGCTTCCAGGGAATAATTCTTGACGCAGACGAAAATCACGTCCTGTATGCCTGCCGAAGCCGGATCATCGGTGACAGCCGGGTGGGCGACGTGGTTGCCGAAGAAGTCGCTGTGTACGACGAGGCCCTTTGTCTGGAGCGATTCTTTGCGCTTTTTCCGGGCAACGAGTGTCACGTCATCATAATTGGCACAGAGGACGGACGCGATATATCCCCCGACGCCGCCAATGCCATCCAAAGCAACGACGGCAAGACGCTGGACAAGGTCATCAGCCTCATGGAAAACGGCAGGTCGGGCCTCGTGAAGCTCGTAAAGAGCGGCACCAACAGCCTCTCGCGGCTCTTCCACAACGGTGTCTACGCGGACAGCCATTCCACTTCTCACTCCCCCGACCGCGTAACGCCCGAGATGAGTGAGGCAGAAAAGGCCAAGTACGGCGACATCGCTTCTGTCCACAACTGGAAAGTCAGCGACCGTCAGGAGCCGAACTGCGGCAAGGACGGCTACATCGAATACACCTGCATGGTGGACCACTGCGGCACCACGTTCCGTCACACTCTCCCCGCCACCGGCCAGCACACCTGGAACGAGGGTGTCGTCACGAAGGAGCCCACCTGCACTGAGCTGGGCGTGCGCACCTTCACCTGTACCGTCTGCCACAATACCCGGACTGAGGACATTGAGGCCCCCGGCCACGAGTACGGCGAGTGGGTCATTGACCGGGACGCTACCTGTGTCAAGGAAGGCTCCAAACACCGTGATTGCATCCGCAGCGACGCTACCCAGACCGAGAGCATCCCCGCCACCGGCCAGCATCAGTGGAAAGTCCTCTCCACGACAGCGGCTACCTGCGGCCAGGACGGCACCGTCACCTACAAGTGCGCGGTCTGCGGCGATACGAAGACCGAAACGCTCAACGCCACCGGCCAGCACAGCTACGGCGCGGGCGTCGTGACCAAGGCCGCGACCTGCGCCGAGCCGGGCATCATGACCTATACCTGCGTCGTCTGCGGCGCTCCCAAGACCGAGAGCATCCCGGTGGATAAGAGCACCCACAAGTGGGATGCAGGCGTCGTCACGAAGGAGCCCACCTGCACTGACGACGGCGTGCGGACCTTCACCTGTTCCGTCTGCGGCGATACCCGGACTGAGGCCATCAAGGCCCTCGGCCACGAGTACGGCGAGTGGGTCATCGACCGGGACGCTACCTGTGTCGAGGAAGGCTCCAAGCACCGTGACTGCATCCGCGGTGACGATACCCAGACTGAGGTCATCCCCGTCAGCAAGACCCACACCTTCGGCGAGTGGGTCATCACCAAAGAGCCCACCTGCACCGAGAAGGGCGAGAAACAGCGCAGCTGCACCATCAGCGGCTGTGTCGTCACTGAGACGGAGGAGCTGCCCGCCCTCGGCCATCAGTGGAGCGACTGGACGCCTGTCAAAGGCGACAGCAGCCGCGAGTACCGCATCTGCGAGGTCTGCAATGAGGTGGAGTACCGCGATGTCTCCCACAACAGCGACAGCAGCATCTCCACCGGTCTGCGTGTCCTCGACCCGGCTCAGGCCAATATCATCCAGAACGTCCAGCTGGTCCAGCTGAGCCAGATCAACCATACTCTCTACATTCATGTCGCTCAGGAGACGGCGTCCCTGCAGGGCGACCTTTCCGATTTGACCGACCTCCGCTCTGAGAACATCAAGACCGTTGTCTTCTCCACCGTAAGCTGCACTTCTACCCTCTCCCTCTCCGATGTTGCAGCCCTCGGTGCGGGCAGCACACCTTTCACCCTCAGCCACAGCGGCTCCACCGCCACCTTCACCGTGGGCGGCGCAGACCACTCCGCACTGCTGAGGTAAGCAGATCGCCATCCTCCATTCCTTCCACATAACGACCAAGGCCCCCGCAGTTCTGTTCCAAACTGCGAGGGCCTTGGCGTTTTATTATGATAAAATTTTACTTCAGCTCCCGCTGTACGGCAGCGAAGTCCTCGAGGGTCAGGGCCTCGGGGCGGATGCGGGCGTCGAAGCCCGCCGCCTCGATGGCCGCGATGACCTTATCTTTCGGCAGGCCGAGGCCGCTGGCGATGGCGTTGGCGGCGGTCTTACGGCGCTGGCCGAAAGCGGCACGGATGAGGGCGAAGTAGCCGTCCTCGTCCTCCACCTGTACGGCGGGAGTGGGGCGGATGTCCATCCGCACAACGGCACTGGTGACTTTCGGGGCAGGGTAGAAGCTGCCCGGCGCGGCGGTGAACATCAGTTTTGAGGTGGCGTAGTAGCTCACGGCACAGCTGATGGCGCTGGACGCCCGGGTTCCGGGGGCAGCGGCCAGACGGTCGGCGGCCTCCTTCTGCACCATGACGGTGAGGTTCTGGATGGGCAGGCGGTCGCCCAGCAACTTCATGACGATGGGGCTGGTGATGTAGTAGGGCAGGTTGGCGCAGACAGCCACCGGCATCCCGGGGAACTCCTCTTCGATGAGGGCGTGGAGGTCTACTTTCAGAACATCCTGCAATACCAGCTTGAAGTTATCCACGCCCGCCATGGTCTCGGCCAGCAGGGGCGGCAGGCGCTCGTCCACCTCGATGGACACCACCTTGGCAGCGCGCTGGGCCAGCTCTTTGGTCAGCACGCCGATGCCGGGGCCGATCTCCAGCACGCCCCAGCTCTTATCGACGCCGCTGGCGTCCACGATCTTGGGCGGCAGGCCGGGATTGATGATGAAGTTCTGTCCAAAGCCCTTGGAGAGCGCGAAATCGTATTTTTCGCACAGGGTGCGGATAACGGAGAGGTCGGTCAGCTCCGGCATAGTGGTTTTCCTTTCTGTTTCTTGCTAAAACAGCAAAACCTCTCCGTCACGCCTGCAGCGTGCCACTGCCCGGGTTGCGGCTCCCAGCGTCTGCTTC
>ENA-OPAR01000570-OPAR01000570.1-human-gut-metagenome-genome-assembly--contig:-NODE-570-length-16916-cov-2.867742_pt1 | contig 16916 bp, 13 predicted proteins | sample MGYA00241061_ERZ501438 | MGnify/ENA primary metagenome ERZ501438 (study PRJEB25962, sample SAMEA2042580) | human gut metagenome | biome: human gut; feature: human-associated habitat; material: faeces...
TCCGACAATACACTGGCCGAAGGAACTACATTCTTATTGGAAGGCGGTAAAACTTATTATTTAGTAAACACCGTAAACATGTCGAAAGGATTTACCTTAAAGAGTAATGACCCGAATAACCGACCGACAGTATACCTAGGTATCGGCTGCTTCGACTTAGGCAAAGCCAACGACGATGACAAAGGAGATCCTTCAAGTTGTAATTTCTCATTCGGACGTAATGCCAGCAATGGTGAAATGGGCGGTATCAATGTACAATCCATCATCTTCCAGGATATTAACTTCGATTGTGATAAAGCTTATAATTATCTGACCAGAGAAAAATGGGGAAAAGGATCCGGTTTAGGAAATTACTTCATCAACCAAAGTTCTCAAGCAATGCCTTTCTCTTTGGAAACATTCGAGGTACGCAACTGTAATTTCCGTAATATGATTCGAGGCTGGATACGTTTCCAAGGACCGAATCGGAAGCTTGTGGATAAATTTATAATAGACAACTGTCTGTTCTACGATTGCGGCGTATACGATAATAACGGACGTGGCTATTCCTGGATCGATGGCGGTAGTACGGCTAAAGATGCAAACGCCAACTCAAACATTTTCAAAGATTTCTCCATGACTAACTGCACATTCATCAACAGTCCTCGTCATGCGATGTTATCAGAAAACGGAAATCTGGCATGGCCGGCTTCTACTACTTGGAAGATACGCGTGGAAAACAATACATTTATCAACATGAGTACCCGCTCGAAAGACCGGTTGATGTTCGAAATGCGTTATGCCCCAGCGAACAGTACCTTCATTTGCAAAAACAATTTATGGGTATTAACTCGCAAAGGAGATGGTGATAACCGTACTCTATATAACGCAGGATGTCGTATAGAACGTTTCAACGGCCAAGTTTTCGACTTTGCCGATAACTACTCCACTTTGAATCCGAGTATAGCAGCAGGTAAACATAAAGATGACGAAATCTTTACCAGCTATCAGTTCAGCGCAACCAACCGTGGCCCGGGTTATCAGCAAGGAGCACAAAACATCCAAGGTATGGACCAAACCCGTATCCATATCGGTACGAATACGTTGACACCGGAAGAATTGTTTGTGGATCCTCAACCGTCAGGAGTGAACGGAGAAGAAAACATGCACCATCATAATATTGAAGGTTTCCGTTACAAGGATACCGAAAAAGTTCGAAACAGCGATATCTATAAAATGAAAGTCGGTGATCCGAGATGGTGGACAAATGGAAAAATCAAGTAAAAGTCTTTTTTAAAGACTCGTGTTAAATAGTAAATTAGAGCCGACTTTGTCGTGAGACAGAGCCGGCTCGTCTTTTTTAAATACACCACCCCAAAAACAACAGTTGCCAAATGATGTTGCAAAATAAGTTTTGCTCTGCTTCCGGAAATACAAAGCCCTTCAGGTATCAACTAAATACGCATTTATAACCTGAATCCGATGGAAGCTGCTATCGTTCTAAATTATATCAAGTCTACTTTGGTACATAGAAAAAGAACTTTAGCAGATAACTACCCCTCCACTTTTTTTCATTAGCTCACCCCTTTTGGTGGTAAATCCCATAAATATAGTTGGTAAAATCATTCCCTCTCAAACTATAACAAAGTTTATAGCGTATGAGGTAGAAAAGTAAACTCTTATTATTGATTATCATCGCTATTTACAACTTTTATTATCCAAATTAATAAAGAGTAAAAAAACTTTCATGGCTATGTGTATGCCCCAACTATAAATATCGCTAATAAAACATCCTGCTTACTATCATTTTCCATCTAAAGAATCTTAAATTTCAGCAAATCTTATATATCTTTACAACGCAAACAGAAACGAATATAATAATATGATACGAAGACTATTTATTATACTGCTATGCATTCAAGGAATAGTATGCTGCCCGGCTGCGGCACAAGATAATATAAAACCGATAGCTTTTCCCGGCGCCGAAGGGTTCGGACGTTACGCCACCGGAGGACGTAGAGGTAAGGTATACCATGTAACAACGCTCGAAGACGGTATGCAGGAGGGAACTCTACGCTACGCACTGATGCAGCAAGAGCCCCGCACTGTGGTATTCGATGTGGCCGGAACCATCTTCCTGAGCAGTGAACTGAGAATCACCAACGGTAACCTGACTGTTGCCGGACAAACTGCACCGGGACAGGGTATATGTGTTGCCGACTATCCGGTCACATTAAAGGCAGACAACTTGATTATCCGCTACCTGCGTTTCCGGGTAGGCAACAGACACGGCGGCGAACCGGACGGCTTGGGAGGAACCGAGAATAAGAACGTTATCATAGATCATTGCTCCGTCAGTTGGTCGGTAGACGAATGCTGCACCCTCTATGGAGGGGAGAATCTGACGGTACAGTGGTGCATGATAACCGAGAGTCTTCGTACGGCAGGACACGGAAAAGGAAGACACGGATACGGCGCCATCTTCGGCGGAGCAAAGGCTTCCTATCATCACAATCTTTTAGCGCATCACGAAAGTCGCACACCGCGTTTAGGCCCTCGCCCTTCCACACAAGAAAGGGAATATGTGGATATGCGCAACAATGTAATTTACAACTGGGCAGGGAACGGATGCTACGGAGGCGAAGGCATGAAGGTGAATATCGTAAACAACTATTACAAACCGGGACCGGCCACTCCCAAAAAAGGACCCGTAAGTTACCGGATCGCCTCTCTCGGGGTACGTACCACACAATATTGTACCGGTCGGAACGGTCGCCCCAACCAATGGAAACCCATGGAACATGTGTGGGGACGATTTTATGTGAATGGCAATGTGATAGAAGGCAACCCGTCTGTCAGCAAGAACAATTGGAAGAAGGGCATCTACGAACAGATAAACCATGCGGCTTGCGACCACACTTTTACCAAACAAGTTAAAAAGGAAATCCGCTTAAACACTCCTTTGGAAACAGATGTAGTTACCACTCATACGGCCGAGGAAGCTTACCGTTTGGTAACTGCATATGCCGGATGTTCCAAAATGCGCGACGAGATTGACACCCGTATTGCCGAAGAAACCCGCAACGGAACAGCGACTTATATAGGCAGCGTGACACCTGACGCACCAAAAAAACCGGGACTGATTGACACACCGTATGATGTGATGCCGAAAGGCGCTACTAGTCCATGGCCGACATTGAATGATGGCGGAGTGAAACCTGCCGATCGGGAAGATTCCGACGGAGACGGTATACCCGATGTATGGGAAACGGCACACGGATTAAACCCACATGATCATTCCGACGGAAGTATGTCGACCGATAAAGTTAACGGATACACGAATTTGGAAGTATATTTAAACAGTTTAGTAGAAGATATTACCAGAAAACAGCATTGATTCTTTGAGATGAAAAATTCAAAATGATATGCTAACGATGCGGAATCGCCTATCGAAAGAAAACGCAATTATCGAGATAAACAACTTCAAGAGTATGCCAATGACGCAGAATTTCTAATCCAAAGAAAAAGTAATCGTCAAGATAAAAGGCGATTCAAGTTCTAACCATTCTGTTTGAGCAAATGATTATAAAAAACAATTTTAATCGATGAAATGAACATAATCCGGAGTGTAAGCATTAACTTTGCACAAACAATTCTAAAACTATCCAAACATGATTGTTCATATTTTATATCTTATCGGCGGATTGGTCGCTATTCTGTGGGGCGCAAATGCTCTTACCGACGGTGCGGCTTCCATAGCGAAACGGTTTAATATATCTTCATTGTTTATCGGACTCACCATCGTCGCTTTCGGTACTTCTATGCCTGAATTTGTCATCAGCTTGCTGTCCGCACTACACGGCAGTTCCGATTTAGCTATTGGTAATGTGGTAGGAAGCAACTTATTCAACACTCTTGTTATTGTGGGATGTACAGCCATCGTATCGCCTATATTTGTAGGAAAAGGAACCTTAAATAAAGAAATACCTTTCACGGTGTTGGCTTCCATCATTCTTTTTATTTGTGCGAACAATCGTTTAATCGATGGAGATAATTCCCCCGACATTATCAATCGTACCGACGGCTTATTATTACTTTGTTTTTTTCTCATATTTGTCGGATATACTTTTGCCATTGCTCACGATACTAGCACTAACAAAGAGAAAAACTCCATAAAAGAGATTCCGATGGGAAAAGCTGTTTTGTTCATTCTTCTCGGCCTGGCCGGATTGATAGCGGGCGGCGAATTCTTCGTAAAGGGCGCTTCGGACATAGCCCGCGCATGGGGCGTAAGCGAATCGGTCATCGGACTGACCTTAGTAGCAGGAGGCACTTCTTTGCCCGAACTGGCCACTTCCATTGTAGCCGCACTGAAAAAGAACACGGGTATAGCTATCGGTAATATTATCGGCAGCAACTTATTTAATATTTTCCTTGTGCTGGGTGTCAGCGCAACTGTTTGCCCGATGAAAATGCAAGGCATTACGAATTTCGACTTGCTGACGCTGATCGCCGCATCGGCTTTGCTATGGGTATTCGGCTTCTTCTATAAAAGCCACGTTATCACCCGCATCGAAGGCATTATATTGGTAGGTGTTTACATCTTCTACCTCTATATGCTGCTATAATCCACAAACATTATTAAATTAAACAACACATCGAATGAATATGAATTGGGATCAGATTCCTGCTGTTATAACCCACAAAACATTATTAAACAACACATAACATGAAAAAGCAAATTCTTACTCTTTCATTCACATTATGCAGTTTCGCCGCATTGCAGGCACAAGTCGCCCAACCCTTTCAGGCAGGTTTCCCCTCGGAGCTTTCTATCGGACACACATGGAACCGTAGTCTGGTAAAGAAAGCCGGACAGGTTATCGGCGCACAACTAAATGAGCAAAAACAGACTAAGGTTATTTCCCCTAATCTTTCCGTCATTCAGCCGGGACAGAAGAATTATCTGCCTTTCTACGGAGAAAGCCCCTATCTGGTAGCGGAAACAGGAGTGGAAATGGTAAAAGGACTACAAAACAACGGGCAGCTAAAAGCCACACTCTGTATTACGCCGGAAGAAGCAAAAGCAACGTACGTTTCACCTTACAAACGGGTGCTGACAGAAGCAAAAGCGGAAGGAGGAATCCAAACGAATAAAGAGGGTTTCGACACCGCCACTGCAAATATTAAAAACCGGTTTACCACTTCCTCAGCAAAGGGCATGCAGGAAACCGAGAGCCTGAAAGATTTGAAAAAAACAGCACTACAAGTAGCGCATGAATCTATTGTTCTGTTAAAAAATGCCGGGAACACTCTCCCACTCGACACACTTACTGCGCAAACGATTGCTCTCTATGGGAACAAGGCTCTTACCGCACAGATGCTTCCCGCCCTGAAACAGAAGTTGGGAACGCAAAGCCGGGTATTCGTCTTGACAGAAACGTTGGAGGAAATCAGCAAGGCGGATTTGATTATCGCATTAGTGGAAGATGAAATAAACGAACAGGTCCTGAAACCTATTCTGTCAGCCGGCAAGCCGGTAGTGCTGACATTATTCAACTCTCATCCCGTTTCTTTAAAAAATATCTCTTCTTATATACCTGCCATACTGGAAGCTTGGCATCCGGGAGAAGCAGGTCCCGAAGCCATCGCCAATGTACTGACAGGCGCCTACAATCCGGGTGGAAAATTAACCGTTGCCTTTCCGGAATATCCAATGGGACACGGACTAAGTTACACGACTTTCCGCTATACGGATTTAACCTTAGAACCTCAGCGCATTACAACAGAAGAGAGCGTCACGGTTCGTTTTAAAGTAACCAACACAGGTACCCGTGCCGGCGGTGAGGTAGTACAAGTATATCTGGTAGACGAGGACGCTTCCGTTCCTTTGCTATCGCCCAAGTTAGAGGCTTATAAACGAACCAATATACAACCGGGACAGACTAAAGAAATAAAATTCACTATTCGCCGCCGCAACATGGAATTGCTTAACAGCGCAGGAGAATGGGTCATCGAACCGGGACGTTTTTATGTACAGGTAGGAGCTTCCTCCAATGACATTCGCCTGATCGGTGACTTCGAAGTCGTCCGATAATATAGTATTCTGAAAAGAAGAGTTTCGGTGAACTAATTTTGACTCTGATTAGTTTTGCAACATCTTCCATCTTTTTTCTTACCTTTGCCGCACGAAATTAATTTATCGGATTAAAATGAATAAAACTATTATTACTGTAGTAGGGAAAGATACGGTAGGCATCATTGCCAAAGTCTGCACTTACCTGGCAGAAAACAACGTGAACATTTTAGACATCTCACAGACCATTGTACAGAAGTATTTCAACATGATGATGATTGTAGACATCAGCCAGACAACCAAAGCCTTCGAAAAGATGGTAGACGAGTTGACCGAAATCGGAACAAGCCTCGGTGTACAGATTAAATGCCAACGCGAAGAGATTTTCGACAAAATGCACCGTATTTAAAAAGAACCACCACTTCCGCCGGCTTCGAAACCAGCACAATGTTTGTAAAGAAAGGAAGCTTGCGAAACATAAACGAGAAAACCATCATGATTAATATATCCGAAGTTATCGAAACCAACAAGATGATTGAGCAGGAGAATCTCGATGTGCGTACCATCACAATGGGAATCAACCTGTTAGACTGTGCCGACAGCGATCTCAATCACCTATGCGAAAACATATACCGAAAAATTACTTCTTTAGCCAAAGATTTGGTAAAGACGGGTGAAGATATTTCTAAAGAATACGGAATCCCTATTGTAAACAAACGCATCTCCATCACTCCCATCTCGTTGGTCGGCGGTTCGGCTTGCCATACTCCCGATGATTATGTAAAGATAGCCCTCACGCTGGATCGCTGTGCCAAAGAATTAAACGTCAACTTTCTGGGTGGCTATTCGGCTATCGTATCAAAAGGAATGAGCCGGAGCGATGAACTGCTTATCCGTTCCATACCGGAAGCAATGGCCTGCACCGAGCGAATATGCAGTTCCGTGAACGTCGGTTCTACCAAGACCGGTATCAACATGGATGCCGTACGGCTCATGGGAGACATCATTCTGGAAACGGCAGAACATACCAAAGAACAGGACTCTTTGGGGTGCGCCAAATTGGTGGTACTTTGCAACGCCCCCGATGATAACCCTTTCATGGCCGGCGCTTTTCACGGAGTGTCGGAGGAAGATGCCATCATCAATGTAGGTGTAAGCGGTCCGGGGGTAGTAAAATATGCGTTGGAACAGGTACGTGGAGAGAGTTTCGAAGTCCTCTGCGAAACCATAAAGAAAACAGCGTTTAAAATAACCCGTGTGGGACAATTGGTGGCGCAAGAAGCTTCGCGCCGATTGAATGTTCCTTTCGGCATTATTGATCTTTCCTTAGCGCCCACCCCTGCCGTAGGTGATTCCGTAGCCGATATCTTGCAAGAAATCGGGGTGGAACGTGCCGGAGCACCGGGCACGACGGCTGCATTGGCATTATTAAACGACCAGGTAAAAAAAGGAGGTGTAATGGCCTCTTCATACGTAGGAGGTTTGAGCGGAGCCTTCATTCCGGTCAGCGAAGACCAAGGCATGATAGATGCCGTGCTTTGCGGTGCACTAAGTATCGAGAAATTGGAAGCCATGACTTGCGTTTGTTCCGTAGGACTGGATATGATTGCCATTCCGGGCAGTACCCCAAGCACCACGATTGCGGGCATTATTGCCGACGAAGCGGCTATCGGTATGATTAACCAGAAAACAACTGCCGTCCGTATTATCCCCGTCATCGGAAAAGAGGTCGGTGAAATCATTGAATTAGGAGGTTTATTAGGCCGTGCGCCGATTATGCCCGTTAATACGTTTGGCTGTGCCAGCCTCGTCAACCGGACAGGACGGATACCGGCACCTATTCATAGCTTTAAGAATTAAACAGGCTATTCTGAATAAGAGGCATCTTTAAAAAAGGAACGCATCTTTAGCATTGGGTCGCGTAACGACCTGATGCTTATCTGAAGAAAATGAAACTTAAATAGATGCTTCACACCTTACATCCGCCACTATCGGAACGATTCTTACTTAAGAAAATAAAGACATCCCATACCGGAAGCCATTGAACAATTGGAAATGAAACAGAACATCGGTATATGAAACTATTGATTATTGAAGACGAACACGAATTATCGAAGAGCATTGTAACGTATCTTAGTTCGGAGAAATATTTATGCGAGCAGGCTTTCACTTTCAGCGAGGCGATGGAGAAAATCGAGCTCTACGATTACGATTGCATCCTGCTGGACCTGATGTTGCCGGGAGGAAACGGGCTGGATATCCTGCGCGAAATAAAACGGCAGAACAATCCGGCGGGTGTTATCATCGTTTCGGCCAAAGATTCACTGGAAGACAAAGTCAACGGACTACGTACCGGAGCGGACGACTACTTGCCCAAACCTTTCCATCTGCCTGAATTAAGCATGCGTATCTATGCGCTGATAAGGCGAAAACAGTTTACCAGCGCCAACACGTTGGAAAGCAACGGTATCAGAATCGATTTATTAGGCCAATCGGTAAGCATTAACACCACTCCTGTTGCACTTACCCATACGGAATACGAATTGCTGCTCTTCCTCATCGGAAATAAGAATAAAGTAGTTTCTAAAAGTGCCTTAGCAGAACATCTGAGCGGCGATATGGCAGATATGCTGGACAGTCACGATTTTGTGTATGCACACATTAAGAATCTGAAAGCTAAACTGACGGAAGCCGGTTGTAGAAACTGCATTAAAAATGTCTACGGAGCCGGATACAAATGGATAGAATAAATGGAATCCTGCAAAGCGACAGCATGAACAAAGAAAAGCATATACCAACCGATAAAAGCTCGGACTGTTTCTAATAAGAATTGCTTTTCAAAAAAGAGTCTTGCTTTTACAAACAAGCCGAATCAAAGATTATACATAAAAGAAACAGAGATGAAAAAAAGCAAGACCCATAAATATCTCACCAATAAGATCATCTTCATAAGCAATTAATTTCCAATATTATAAAGTAAACATTCTATTAACAGAAAAGCATGAAAAGCCTCCTCTACAAAAACATGATGCAGTTTATGGTCTGCACCTTCGTCATACTGATTCTTGCCGCACCAGTGTTTTACTGGCTTACCAAAAGTTTTTACGCTGAAGATATGATTGACATTGTCGAAGCCGTGCAACACAATGCGCCCCTCCCTGAACTTGATTTGGAAGAAGACATCATGCAAGGAATCATGATTCAGTACCTCCTTATCAGCGGAGTCCTGGGAATAGCCCTCATCCTTGTTAACAGCATGATTGCTAAACACCTGTGGAAACCTTTCGATGAAACACTCCAACAAATTGAAGATTTCCGATTAGAAAACGGAGTCATTCCTCCACTCTCCGAAAGCCATATCGAAGAATTTACAAGGCTAAACATCGCACTGAACCGGTTAATGGAAAACAGTCTGAAGAGTTATCAGACACAAAAGGAATTTACCGAAAACGCTTCTCATGAGCTTCAAACGCCATTAGCCGTATTCCAAAGCAAACTGGACCTCCTGCTTCAGCAACCGGATCTTACGCAGCAACATGCAACTATCATACAAGAGCTTTACAATGTATCAAACCGTCTCTCACGTTTGAATAAGAACCTCTTATTGCTCGCCAAAATTGATAATAAACAATACAATCAGCTAACATTCATTGATGTCATCACTACCTTGGAAGAAATACTTCCGCTCGTAGAAAACATCACGGATGACATTACATTCCACAAAGAATTTCATTGTACGGAACTAAAAGTACGTGGCAACCAATCCCTTCTGGAGAGCCTTATCAACAACCTCATCATTAATGCCATAAGGCACAACATACCGAAAGGTGAGATTCTGATTTCAATCACTCCGAACCGGCTTACCGTGTCAAATACTTCTTCGGAAGGAGCTTTGGACAAGCGTCTCTTGTTTAACCGGTTCTACCGCCCATCCGAAAAGATTAAAGGCAACGGGCTTGGGCTCTCCATAGCCAAAGCCATCTGTCACTATCACGGCTGGGACATCGACTATGAATATAAAGATGGATTGCATATATTCAAAGTCGATTTTACATAATAAAATACTTTTCATAACGATATAAAATAATCGAATGGTCCTTTATCTTTGGCATGCTCTACCAAAGAATAATAAAAAGCATCAAATCAATTCTGTGTTCGGCTCGTTCCTTGAAGTGCATTAAAAAAACATGTAGCTGTTCCAAAAATCAAAAGTGAATTAGCTAAAAGGACAGATTATCCCTAAATAAAAAGCGCCACTCTAACCTATAAGAATTAGGTGTAAAGTGGCGCTTTTGTCTATACTTGAGCCCTGACAGTTCTAAATTCAACTCTTAATCTAAACTCTCAGACTTTTTGAACGATCTCAATTGCCTAGTAATTAAAGCCGTAAAAAATCCATAGTGCACTAGATTGTTCCCGCAATAGTAAAAGTTGCAAGTATGACCGGTGTTACCATTACCATTGCGTACGCTGAGTTTCGTACCGTTCGCCATGTATTGATAAGTCGCTTTCAACACATTATCCTTTTTCACTTGATGCAACAAATTTAATACATTATAGCTGAATTCCAACCCTTTTCGAGTATCTTTTAGCTGATTCCCGTCCGAATCGTATTCATACGTGCCATTCGGTACACCTCTGGGCAAGTAGACATCTTGCGGAAAAACTTCTCGTACACTTTCTATGAGCGAAACCAAACGGTTACCCGTACAGTTGTACAATAAGTTATCCACCATTACTCCATTGGCAGTTCTTCTCATCGTTAAGATATTTCCATTCCTATCATAGGTTATATTTTTTTCCACGTAATCATTAGAGGACAAATCCCATGATGTACCGCTCTTTTGATAATGAGCTGTTTCTTTTAAACGGTTGACATGGTCATACGTAAAACCATACATTTGAGCTGCATCCGTCCCTTGTTGCCACTGCTACTCGCTGATATTGCCATTGTAACAAGCCGATGTTCCGGCTTGCGGATTATTATAGCACAACCTCATTTTGAATGGCGCACTTTCCTTACTTGTCAACCAGCCACGGATATTGTATTGCAAGTTCTCTTAAAGGGGTATTTTGGAAGAGATACCTCCCTCACCATTCAATATTTTGCCTTTTTCAAAGCATCCTCTACGAGAACCTCGGAATATTAATTTTCCTTCCACAAATGTTTGTGGGGCAATCATTTATTAAAGAACTAAGGGCTTGTAAAACAGCTTCCGCATAAGTTCTATTCTATATACAGAAGCGGTTGTAAAAGATTCACTTATCACATTTCCAAATCAGGAATATCTCCTATTATATATCTGGCAATGATAATTCCTTACGGTTCACAATCTTGGCATTTTCCACAATGATACCTGCAATGTAAACGGCCAAGTAACCATTTCCATCAAGCAGGAAAGTCACTGTATAAACCAGAAAGACGAAGCTTAACAACAACAAAGGATAAAGCGACGCATTGTTCAGATTTATTTTATTAATCATTCACACAGCCACCTTTCTCAACACGTATCCAGCTACTCCCCCACAATGAACTGAACACAAAACGAACCCAGTATGGTCCATACCGACATGCCGCCCGACTGGATGAACTGAATCAGCACAATGGTCAGCATATAAGCCATCGGATCATTACTTCCGTTCTCCAGTTCCAAGGTAGGACGAAGATTATACTTCAAGTTCATCTTTTGTGAACGAAGGATATTAAAAACCGAGGCCGAATCGATAGACAACATGGTGGCAGCTAGCAATAAAGAAACAATCAGCGGAAATGGATATTAGTAGAAGAAAGATTTGATACCCAGAAAATAAAAAAAACTCCCGCATCCCGCTCTATTCCATATCCGATGCATAATGGCCTTTTTCTCGCCAAAAAGGCTGTACATCTGTCTTTTCTATCTCTTTTGCTTCTGCCGCATGGTCTTCAACCACCCCCGACAAAAGGAAAGAAAAAATAATATGATAAAAACTTATGTACTTCATCTTCTACATTTCACAAGACAAATATACGTATATTCTTGAAAAAAACTTCTTTTAATGACTTCTGTTAACAAATTCTGAGAAATTTGTAATCATTATGCAATATAAAAAAGAGCATCTCTTAAGTTAGCCGTTGTGAGATGCTCTTTCCTGACAAGAATAAAAATACTTGCCTTATTTACTGAGAGAAATTTCCGTTATTTTTCCATACCCAGCGCTTTTAGCACACATTTTTCCAACTTTTCCCCTCTTATTCCTTCGGCAATAATCCGGTTGTCCTCATCGAGCACAAACAGATAAGGAATGGCGTGGATTCCATACACGTCAGTTACAATACTATTCCAACCTTTTAAGTCGGAGATATGTATCCAAGGCAACTGATCATCTTTAATAGCCTTGCGCCAGGCTTCCGTTTTTGCATCTAACGAAATGCTGACAATTTCTAATCCTTTCTCCTTATATGTCTCGTAGATTCTCCGCACATTAGGGTTTTCGGCACGACATGGGCCACACCAGGAAGCCCAAAAATCCAGAATTTTCACTTTCGCCTTTATCCCGTAAATAGAAAGAGTGTCTCCTTCAGGAGTTTGCATAACCAAATCGGGTGCAATGCCTCCTTGTACAATGCGAGCAATTTTTTCCGCATACGGTTTCAACCATTTTCCTTGAATGGAACTCCGGGCTTCTTCTCCCAACAATGCATACTTTTTCGACAGCGTTTTGTCACGAGACAATTTCTTGCAACGCATAGCAATCAAATTAGCACTAACCAGATTGTCATGTTTACGGATAAACTCATCTTCTGCCTTGCTATAAAGATTCTCGTATTCTTCAAATAGACCTCGAATCTGCAAATTTCCAAATAGATCTCCTTTTCCATATTCCATTTCATAAGCAATACGTATGGAATCCCTCCAATGCAACAATCTCAGTTCTTCTTTCTGAAACTCATTTCTTTGTCGCTGCATTTCACCACCTCCTGTCACATTATATATTGCAGGTTGTTTCGTATTTGCTGTTACAACAAACCTTTCATTTTCAAGAAATACAGGAATTCTCAATTTGGTGTTGATTGCGTGTATCTCCGAAGCAACAGGGCATTCAACTTTCCCTTCAAAATGAAACTTTCCATCAGCTGATACAATATTACCCAATGTATCATATGCTCCGGATAAAGTCGCAGCAAGCAATACAATACGGCCTCCATGGTTGTCTATCTTGCCAGAAACACTATACTGAGAAAAAACTTCGAGAGTGTCCACACATAGCAAACCGACAATCATCATGTATTTTTTTATATACATATCTTATAAGTTTGAGATTCTATTCGATTTATTGTTTATTTGAATCAGCGGCCCAATAACAGCCGTTTGCATATAACAGAAATTGTCATTGGGTCTGAAATTCAGTTTATTATCAGAAAGAGCTTATTATATATGACTTCCAAAAATCATCTCTTTGGCCTCTCTTTATAAGCGATGTCCACAATCTTTCCCAATTTCTTAAACTCTTTGACCTTTACCAGCGGTTCCATTAGGTTCGGTACGTCATATACACGCATAATACCGCATTCCTTTTCATCCATATTGTCGACATTTGTCCCTACAATCAACTGGTATCCACGAGCACGTTCCCAATCAGCATACTGTTCCCAAGCTGTGAAAGGATTAAATTTCATTACTCGAATCGTTTCACCCGGAAAACTTAATACTTCTTTAGCCGGTTCGTCCGGATGCCCCATATCGAACTGATAAACCTTATTATTGCTCAGATAGAACAGATAAGGATGCAAGTGGTGACACGCAAACATAGTTGCATCGGCCAAACCTTCCCCCTTCACTTCGCCATAGTACTCCTGAACGTTGTACTCTTCATACTCACCCTCTTCCCACCAATTTTCAGGCTCTGTGTAAATGGCACGTAACTTCATTCCATAAAAATAATGTTGCTGAGTGACAGGGTCTTTCAATATGGAATAAATAAGCCCGGGTTTCGTGGACTCCATGTGTACCATATCCCTTCCTGTCTGAGCGGAAAACAATATTTTTCCGCTGAATGTCATCACGGAAGGATAGACTGCATGATTCCGAATAACCACAAATTGTCGGTGAGTGGTATCATACAATACAACAGGAAGACATCCATACCCTCCACCATTGTAATCACTGTCATAGCTAACACCAACAAAAGGTGCTGCTTTGAACTCTTCTCCATCTATTTTATTAACCGGATACTCAAAAACGCTACCCGACACATCTCTATCCAATAAGTAGACATCGTTCTTATCATCTACCAAAGCCCAATATGTAGCTCCTGAAAATTGTGAATTAGCAGAAGCCAACACATGTACCGATTCCGGAATCATTCCAAAACGCCACTTCAAATCATTATCTTCTCCCGCATGCATATCGTATTTATCCAAATGATAAGTACCCTTATCGGTAACCAGTAAAGTCACAATTTCTCCCATATAATAATTATAAATCACTCTAACCGGCTTACCGGGGTCGAATTCATCCTCTTCCCAGATATTGTGCGCCACCAAATCCTTTTGCTCCGTTTCGTTAAATACAATATCCATACGTGATTTTCCATTTTCCTCGCAAAGCACCATCCAACCTTCGCTCGTTATGGATTTGACAGTCAAGGTAAAGTTTGTTGAAAAACTTACTCCGGTCTCTTTGTCTTTCACAATGAAAAATCCTGTATAATTTCCCGGTTTCAGTGTAACAAGCATATCAAGTTTACGTTCCCTCGAAACAGTCAGTTCTTCTACATTTTCAATTTCATTGAAATCTTTACCGTTAGGAATCAATTTCCATTCATATTCATAATCTTCATCATTCTTTTTTCCTGTAGTAGATTGAATTTCCGGATTGAAAATCAAATGATCTACAAAAGCAACCTTTGTATATAGTTTCCCCTTTTCAAGGTCGGTTATGGAAACTTCATTAATTTCCGTATAGTTGTAATTACCTTTGTCTTCATCACAAGCAACCAGCAACCATATTCCAATAAGATAAAACAAATATTTACATTTCATAATCTTCATCATTTTAATAATTAATTCTGAGATGCGAATCCCATTTCCATAGGCTCTCCATCCTCATCAATCTGTGGATTTTCCTGCAACCAGCGATGCATATATTTACCGGCAAACGTAATATATCCCGGAGTGAGGCCTTCTATATTGTTCATCACCCACACCTCTCTGTCAATGCCCATCACATCACAAATCAAAGCACTCTTAGTTACCGACCAATCTCCAAACGCATTTTCACCATACATGTCCCACCATATAGGCATAGGAAATTTCTCGTCCATACAAATCACTCTTTGATAATCCAACGGACGAAGATAAGACTCCTGATGTTCATCTTTGTTTTCAGTTTCATTTTCCACTGTTACAGTTTCTTCTCGAGTGTATAGGAACTGGAGTTCCTCAGACTCTACCAACTTAATGGTGACGCGCTTAGGATGGATTTTCAAGTCATCCGAACGAAACACTTTCACGTCAATATATGTTTCGGCTGCATTCGCCGGCATAACATACTCATAAGAAGCCAAGTTATAATCCATCCCTTCCTGAGCTTGCCATTCATCCGCTTTATTATCCGCCACTTCAATTTTGAACGGACGGTCATAATCAGCGGCATTTCCAAATAAGCAAACTTTCAGACGGACCGTCTGTTCTGTTACGGACGCATTTTTCAAGCCCCAATGTACCCGCACTGTATCCAACCCGATTTCACTGGTATCAAAATAAATTCCACTCTTACCCACATAAGTATCCAAATCCTTTTCACATGCTAAACAAGTAATTAGCAACAATAATATAGGTATAATTTTTTTCATATCTCTTATCCTCTATTTTTAAGGAACAACTAATTATATTTTAATTCTCCATCAGGAATAGGAAGCACATAGTTCTCCGGTTTCACCGATACGGTTCCCCACGGATCGGAAGCCGATTGCATACTGTTCTCGTTATTCCGCTTGTACCAAAAGAAAAGTTGTCCTTCGCCATAAAATTCTTTTTTCCACTCTTTCTCTAAGTAATACTCCACATCCCTTACACGATTTACCCCTTTCAGACCTCTCCCGTTACGGAACGTATTGAAATATTGAATTTTGTCATCATCTACCTTAGATGTTTCCGCAGCAATCATATACATCTCACTCACCCGCAGCATGGGAATCATTTGATTGTACAAAGAGTCTTTTCCCTGATATTTATTAAAGATGATATAGTTGACCCCAGCTATTTCCAGTGAATTGGCCAACGAACTTCTCCTGCGATAATCAGCCTTATCTTGTTCAAAAACTCTATCTACGACATCGGCACGCGGAGCCAGCAACGAAGCCAATTTCAGATTCTGCCCATCAAAATAGGTCGTATAAATATTCTCGCGCTCCAAATTTTGCAAAGCAAAAAGTATTTCCGTAGAGAATACCCGATCCATCATCGCACTGTTGGTAAGTTTCATAGGATTTATCCATGGAAACAAGTTTTCTTGCACGGCAATCACAGCTTCCGCATTCTGACAAGCTTCTTCGTCATTGCCTACATACCAATGCACACGAGCCAGCAGAGCCTGCACAGCATAAAAGTTCAAACGTAAGTTCCTGTATTGTAAAAATACGTCTTTACTATTTCCTTTTACTCCATATTCAATAATCGGATCATCTTGTAACTCCATCTTGGCATTGTTCAAATCCTCCAACACATACCCAACAAATTCCGAAGCAGGATAAGTAGGAGCCACGTCCAATGAAAAACTCTTATAATATGGTATGGAAAGTACTTCCGGATTCAAAGAATAGACCGGACCGAATAAACGGAATAAATCAAAGTGAAGATAGGCCCTTAAAGCCAACGTTT
>ENA-OPAR01000607-OPAR01000607.1-human-gut-metagenome-genome-assembly--contig:-NODE-607-length-16269-cov-38.049772_pt1 | contig 16269 bp, 10 predicted proteins | sample MGYA00241061_ERZ501438 | MGnify/ENA primary metagenome ERZ501438 (study PRJEB25962, sample SAMEA2042580) | human gut metagenome | biome: human gut; feature: human-associated habitat; material: faeces...
ATATGTGCAACTTTTTACTCATATTTATCAACTTAAATTAATTCCGCCAACGGGTATATTTATAAATATATAAGTAACTTCTAAATAAAGAAAAAGGGAGGGGTACCCCTGAAAACTGTCACAACTGTCACACTGTAACGCTTAGGTCTACCTGATGAAACTAAATACGTCCATCAGCAAACCTATCTTCTCTTCCGGTAAAACTTATTGATATTTGCTCGCCTACTCATAGTTTCTCTCCTGCTAAAACTATGAGTAGGCTTTATTGGCTCGGAAAAACACGAGTGTTAAATCCGTTTAACAAAACTCTGAAGCGCGATTTTTGGCAGTAACAGAAATATGTTGTACCTTTGCAGCACATTTCACCCATCACGCCCAGAAAGGCTTATTTCATGCCAATCTGCTTCACACGCTGCTCGAACTCTTCCCTGTCACAGATGGCACTATTCTTGATTTTGGCGCGATAATTATAGATAGTGTTCACAGAATAGTGAAGGAACTCGGCAATCTTAGAACTGTCCTCGATGCCCAGACGGATAAGGGCAAAGATACGGAGGGTGGTAGAAAGACGGCTGTCATCTTCGAGCACGATACGCTCTTCAGGCTTCAAGAGGGCATTGAACTCCTCAACAAAGTCAGGGAAGAGCTTCAGGAAGGCGGAATCGAAATACTCATACAGCTCGCCCATGTAGGCCTCGCCAGCCTGCATCTGCTCCAGCAACTTGTTGAGTTCTCTTGCCTTCACCAGTTTCACTACTCGCTTGCGCATGGTCTCTATCTTGTCGACATAGATGGCACAAAGGCGCAGGAATCGACCAATATATACTTCCTTCATCTTGTTACTCTCGTTGAGTGACTGGTTCATCTCGTTAAGACGCTCATTTGCCAACTGCAAGGCATGGTTGGTTTCCTTCAGCTTATGATGGGCCGCAGCAATGCGCTTGCGCTGCTTGTTGACATAGTAGAGCAAGAGCATAACCACAAAGAGAAGCAAGGCTGAACACGCTACCATGAGCCGCAGATGCTGGTTGCCCGAAGAAAGTTCTTTCTGATAGCCCTCCTCAATCTGCGTGAGCACAGGCATGATCTGGCGGCTGCGGCTAGGCGTATTGAAAATGGTAGCCGACTTCCAGGCAAACTTGATATACTCATGAGAGCGCTTCTGCTCGCCCGGGTCGGCGTTGAGAAGATTGGCAACTTCCCAGAGAGAACCCTGGTCCATCACAGCCAACTGGACATCGCAGATAGCAGAACGCAAGAGGCAGCTGAGGTACTGCTCTTTATCACCAAACTGATTGTAGGTCAAGCCGCGATAAAACTGAACGATGGCATACTGATGGGTGCCCGGTTTCGTCATCGCCAGCCGCTTATCGCTCAATCGCAAAGCCTCCTTCATATTGCCTGCATCGCGTACCCTCACCTCCTGCATCTGCAGATAAAGGTCATCATCATGGCTGAATGTGCTGTCTATTGCAGCCTGATAGGCATTATGCTTGCCGGCATAATATTTCTTCAAAGAGGGAACGTTGGAATAATATGCCATCTCGCCATACAGGTGCTGGCAAGCCCAGAGGTAGTTGCGTTTGCCCTCAGCATCAAGATCAGCGATATTGACAGACTTCAGCAGGTCGTACGATTCGGCATAATCGCCCGTGGTAGATTCCTGGAAAGCAAGCAGCGCCTTGGCATTCCCCACCTTCTTTTTATCGCCCATTCTGAAGGCAAGTTCCATACACTGGTTGATGTATTTCAGCGCCATGTCGTTCTTGTAGGAGCGGTATTCCTCAAAGAGCGCAAAGCAGGCATCATACTTACTGCTTAGGCGCCTGGCGGTCTTCAGCTTCTGCTCCCAATCGCGAATTCGGGCTTCACGTACCTTCACATAATCAGCCGAATGGGCAATGGCGTTGTCCAGACTCTGAAAAAGCTGCTCTATATTATCTGTTGTTTTTGCTGCAAGAGAAAGAGGCATCAAGACAAAGAGCAGGAAGAAGAATGCCTTTCCCCATAATTCATTTACGCGATACATCAACTTGATTCCGTTTAAGATTGATTTATTTTCATGAGGTTTCATGTGCAAAAGTAATAAAAAAATCGGAAACGACAAATCAAATATAGAAGAAATGTAGATTTCTTCGCATTTTTCGCCTATACCGCATCCACTTTTTATATATTCTCCATTTTTCTTATCCATCTCATTATCAGACACATTTATATCTAAAAAAGAAAAATTCATCCACATTTTAACATTCGTATCGCGCATCGTATCATCTTTTTTATTATCTTTGCAAGGTCTTAATAGAAGATAAACATTATAAAATAACAATTAACATAATAAACAATGAGAACAGCACTTTTATCACTCACATTTCTTTTGGCTGGTTCTATGGCAGCACCTGCTTTCGCCCATACCGCAGCCCCTAAGAAAAAAGTAACTGCCACAACCAAGAAAGGCAAGATTCTACCCATGAAGGAGTATATCGACCAACTGATGGCGAAGATGACGCTACAGGAGAAGATTGGTCAGCTGAACCTGATGGTAGCTGGCGACATCACCACCGGAGGCGCACTTGACACCCAGGTAGGCGGCGATATCGCCCAGGGCAACATGGGCGGAGTTTTCAATATCAAAGGGCTCGATAAAATCAAGGCTCTGCAGGAAATCGCCATCAAGAACAGCCGTCTGGGCATCCCGCTGCTCGTAGGTATGGACGTGATTCATGGTTACAAAACGATGTTCCCTATCCCTCTCGCCCTCTCCTGCTCATGGGATACCGAGGCGATGAAGAAGGTAGGCGAAGTATCGGCCAAGGAAGCAAGTGCCGACGGCATCAACTGGACATTCTCTCCTATGGTAGACATTGCGCTCGATGCCCGCTGGGGACGAATCAGCGAAGGAAATGGCGAGGATCCTTATCTGAGCGGCGTGATGGGAGCAGCGATGACTCAGGGCTACCAGGGCGTGGATATGCGCACAGAAGAGATTCTGAGAGCCAACCGCATCATGGCGTGTCTGAAGCATTTTGCCCTGTACGGAGGCGTTGAGAGCGGAAAGGAATATAACACGGTAGATATGAGCCGCGTACGCATGATGAACCAGTATCTGCCACCTTACGAGGCAGTGGTGAAGGCTGGCGTAGGCAGCGTGATGTCTTCATTCAATCTCATCGACTACATACCTGCTACAGCCAACAAATGGATGATGACCGATGTCTTGAGAAAGCAGTGGGGATTCAACGGTTTCGTGGTTACCGATTACGCTTCTATCGCCGAGATTCTGCAGCACGGAACGGCAAAAGACATCCAGGAGGCTTCAGAACAGGCGCTGAAGGCGGGTACCGATATGGACATGTGTTCCAACGCCTTCGTAAAGCATCTGGCTAAGAGCATAGCAGAAGGAAAGGTGAGCGAGGAGGATGTGAACATCGCCTGCCGCCGTATTCTGGAAGCGAAATATAAACTGGGCCTGTTCAGCGACCCTTACCGCTACTGCAACACCAAACGCAGCAAGAGCGAGATTTATAACGCAGAGAACCGTCAGGCAGCCCGCGATGTAGCAGCAGAGACCTTCGTGCTTCTGAAGAACGAAGGCAATATCCTGCCACTGAAGAAGGAAGGAAAGATAGCCCTGATAGGTCCGCTTGCCGACACACGAAACAACATTGCCGGTACATGGAGCGTGGCTCAGGAACCATCTAAATATACCACCATCAAGGAGGCAATGGAGCATGCACTTGCCGGAAAAGCCACCTTATTATATGCCCAGGGAAGCAATATCTGGCGCAATCAGGAACTGCAGAAAAACGGCGAATCCGGTAAACCGATCAACTGGGGCAACGAGGCTGAGATGAAGGCTGAAGCGCTGAAGATTGCTAAAGAGGCCGACGTGATAGTATGTGCTATGGGCGAAAGTGCCGAGATGAGCGGCGAATGCGGTAGCCGTACCAACCTGGAGATGCCGGACGTACAGCGCGAACTGCTTGCCGAACTTCTGAAGACGGGCAAGCCAGTAGTGCTCCTCAACTTTGCGGGCCGTCCTACGGTTCTTACTTGGGAGAAAGCCCATGTACCAGCCATCATGAATGTATGGTTTGGAGGCTCAGAGATGGGCGATGCACTCTGCGATGTCATCTTTGGCGACAAATCGCCATCGGGTAAGCTCACCACTTCGATGCCTAAGACTACCGGTCAGGAGCCTCTCTACTACAACCATCAGAACACCGGCCGCCCTGTAGCAGACGATAATGAGAAGTTTGCCAAGTTTGCCAGCAACTGTCTGGATGTAAGCAATGGTCCGCTCTATCCTTTCGGTTACGGTTTGAGCTATACCAACTTTTCATACAGCAACTTCCGCCTGAGCAGCCAGGAGGCGGGCATCAGCAATGAGGAGGCTACCGAATGGCAGGATGGCAAGAAGATTACAGCTAGCGTCACCGTTAAGAACAACGGCTCCCGCGATGCCGACGAGATTGTGCAGCTCTACATCCGTGACATGGTAGCCAGCATCTCCCGCCCTGTAAAGGAACTGAAAGGTTTCCAGCGCATCCATCTGGCAGTAGGTGAAAGCAAGGAGGTAAGCTTTGATATCACCCCAGATATGCTCAAGTTCTACAACGCAGATCTGAAGCACGTGATAGAACCTGGCGACTTCCAGATTATGATAGGAACCAACAGCAAGGATGTAAAGACATTGAAACTGAACGTGAAATAAACAAGAAAAATCGCCCTGTAAGAGCAAAGCATAGCTTGAAAGATGCTTTACTTCTTACAGGGCGATTCCTATTGACTGAGCCAACTCCAACAGAAGGCTCAGTTATGGATTCTATCCTTCAGGATTACTTAGTCATCTCGAAACCTACACGCATACCATCGTAATTATTGGCGATAGTACCGATAGCGCTGAGGGTAGAACTGCCCTTGAGGGCACCCATGGTCTTGATGAGGTTGAGCAACTTTGTCTGGTCGAAGAGCAAGCTGATGCCGTTGGTAGTCTTCGTAGCATAACCCGACATACTCAAGAGCAAGCCCTTCATCTGAATGGCATGAGTCTTCTCATCAAAAGTATAATTGCCCTGCCATGACTTGCCATCTATCTTGGCAGCGAAAGTTCCATCAGTTTTGAAGGAGAAATAGGTATTTGAGCCGCTGAAACCAAACTTGCTGTAATACTCACCCAACTTCTCCTCTACCTTGTTGGCAGCAATCTCACCGCCAGCCTTTGCCAGGAGATTCTCAGAGGTAAAGGCGCATCCCGGCTTGCTGTACTTCCAGGTATGGGCACAGAGATCCTGCTTGCTGAAGGTACCTGAACCGATTACATTATTCAGAATGCCATTGATAATGCTGCTACCTGCAGAACTGCTGCTGTTAGAGTTTCCGCCCAGTACAGCACCCAAGATACCTGCAACGGCTGAGCCTGCATTGCTGGTTGCACTGGTAGATGTAGCGGTATTGCTGGTTGTTGCTGCAGTTGTTGCAGAAGTTGTAGTTGTTGCTGCTGTAGTGTTAGATGCAGCAGAAGTTGTTTTCTTTGTAGAAGTCTTCTTGGTCGTAGTCTTCTTAGAAGTCTTCTTTGTTGTCTTCTTAGTCGTTTTCTTAACCGGCATCATCTCAGACATTGAGGCATTGAGCGCTGCCTCGTTCATAGCGCTTGCGTTGCTGCCAGCTGTGCATGCGAGCACGAGGGCAGCCAAAAGAAATACCTTTTTCATTGCTTTCTATATATTTATTTTTATCACTCTTATTTATATATACCCAATACTTCCTATTGTTCTTTCGGGTGCAAAGTTCGCAAAAAAATCGGGAATACGATAAGAAAATTCCCTATTTCGCGGTATGAATCTCCCTAAAAACTCAGCATTTCTGCTCTTTCTACGTTATTATAGACGAATACTATGACAATTCGTTTAAAAGACTATGAAAAAATCGTTCAGGAAATACTAATTATCATTCTAAAGGGGGAAAACTGCTCAAACGTTTGCACTTTTTTTTGACATACATCAAAAAATAACGAATAAAACACGTATTTTCATGCATTTTATACCTAGAAATAGGTAGAAACCCCTATCTTTGCAAGCGGTTAACAAATATCAATAGGTTATGAATGATTTAATTAAGGTAAATTCAGAAAATCAGAATCAGGCTATCGATAGATGCCAACAGATTCTTCAGGATCGCCGCGAGGCTCTTGCCTCTAAGGCAAAGAGAAGAGGTTAATACTCTTCAGAAACAAGAAGGAAAGGAGGAAAGATGATGCTCTTATACAATATAAAGACGCATCCTTTCTTTTTAAAGAGAGATTTTTCGAAACGACTCTTAAATGATGAGTTTCAAAAATTTTGGGAAAAGAAAAAACGTAAAAATCCCGTTGTCTGCCATCTGGCTTGTACAACGGGATTTTTTCGTTTATTATATCAAGTCCGAGATTTTACTTCTCGTTCTTCACTGCCTTCATGATGATCTCGAAGTGATTACCACTCTTCAAGATGACATTCTTCAGGAAGTCTGAAATCTCAGATGCCTTCAGATTCTTCACCATCTCCTTGTAATCGCTATGAGTATCAACACCCATACGCTCGTATGTGCTCAACGCACCAAGCCAATAGCCGTTAGACTTCTCGCTAACAGCAGCCTGCTTCAGGAGAATCTCCTTTACCTTCTGAAGGTCTTCTGCATTTGGCTGGGCTACGGTCTCTTCCATACCCTTGAAGAAGTAAGGAATAGCGATATCCGACTTCTCTGGGTTCAGCTGAGCCACGGCTGAAATAGAGATGGCAGCCTTGTTATCATAATCGCGAAGCAAACCATAGTTTGCACCTGCATGATAAGCAGCGCTGAGTTCCTCACGGATAGTACGCAAATACTTCATCTCCAAAAGGCGGGCTGAAACATCAGCAAGAACCATATACTGCAAGGTGAATGGAGCCTTGGTATACCAGATCTCTGTTGCCTGGTTCTGTGGGTTCTCCATTGCCTTGGTAAAGACATTGCTTACCTTACCCTTAGCATAAGGAATCTGCTTGTTCTTCAGCTTGAAGCCATTGTTTGGCAGACTGGCGATATACTGCTCGATGAGTGGGAGGAGAGTTTTCTCATCATAGTTACCTACGAAATAGAAGGTGAAGTCCTTGGCATTGCCGTAGAACTGCTTACCAATCTCCAGGATACGGTCGTAGTTGATATCCTTTATATCGCTTGCCTCTGGCACACGGGCAAGTTTGCTACCCAAATAGAGGGTGCTCTGAACAGAATCCTGATATACGAGGCTTGGGTTGTTGCTCTTGTTGGCAAGAACAGTAGCCATCATACTCTTCATATTGTCGAAGCTCTTCTGGTCCTTGCTTACTGCGGTCATCTTGAGATAGATGAGCTGCATCAGGGTTTCGATGTCCTTAGGAGTAGAATTACCCTTCAAACCATGATTGAAAGGACTCAAGCTGAACGAAACGCCAGCCTGCTTACCAGCCAAAGCCTTATCAAGCTCATTGCTTGAGAAATCGCCAAGCCCACTAGCATCGAGCACATCTGCTGCAAATGCAGCATTCAGGAAGTCTTCCTTGCCGAAAGTAGAATAGCCCACATTGGCTGAAGCTGCGAAAGCAATCTCATTGTCCTTGAAATCGGTCTTCTTCAATACCACCTTAGCGCCATTAGAAAGAGTCAACTCCTTGAAGCCCAACTTTTTGTTCTCAACAGTCTTCTTAATCTTACCAGCCTTAGGAGCCTGAGCGATGAGAGGTTCCTGCTTAACATTATCCACATAAGCCTCGAGTTTCTCAGCACGTACCTGCTTTACGATGGCAGAGAGTTCCTGCTCTGTAGGATAAACAGCACCAGCCTGCTCGCGCATCATAACCAATGATACAAGGTTGGTATCGCTCTGGCAAACCAACTGCTTGGCATAGCTGTTGATAACCTCAAGAGGCAAGTTTGGAACAACCATCTTCCAGATCTGGCTCTCCTCTTCTACTGACGGAATAGGCTCGTTAGAAGTGAAGTTATCCACATACTGGGTGGTAAACTGCTCGTTCTTCATCTTATCCTTGTTGGCAAGAGCCTTGTCAACCTGGCTCATGAATTCATCCTTGGCACGCTGATACTCAGTAGCTGTGAAACCGAACTCATGCATACGCTGTGCCTCGCGGAGAACAGCAGCATAAGCCTCCTTAATCTTTCCTGGCTTAGCCACACCGGTAAGGGTGAAAGCATCCTTAGTACTTGAAATCAGGTATGAACCATCACCGGCACTTGCCTGGAGATATGGACAGTCTGGCTCCAATGCCTTCTCAGCATAACGGGCAGCAATCATAGAAGAAATCACGTTATCCATGTATCCCTTCAGGAGATAGCTCATGTTGCTCTTCAGAGAATCTGGCACAGCATTGTGCTTCATATAAACCTGGAAGAGATCAACCTGCTGCTCCTTATCCTTGTCGATAACATAGATGGCTGAATCATTATCAGATACTTCTACCTTCTCTATCTTAGCGGCATTCTTAGGTACCTTGATACCTGAGAAGAGTTCCTTAATCTTAGCTTCGATATGATTTACATCTACATCACCCACGATGATAATAGCCTGATTGTCTGGGCGATACCATTTACGGTAGTAAGCACGGAGAGTTTCTGGCTTACAACCATCGATAACGCTCATCAAACCGATAGGGAAACGGTAGCCATACTTTTCGCCCTGATAGAGCTTAGGAAGTGAACGCTCTATCATGCGCTGCTGACCTACGATACGCATACGGTACTCATTGTGTACCACATCGCGCTCGCTCTCGATAGCATCCTCTGTAAGACTGATACCATTACTCCAATCCTTGAGGATAAGCATACAGGAGTCTACGGCTGTTGTACGGGTAGTAGGAACATCTGTGAAGTAATAAACTGTCTTCTCTACTGCTGTATAGGCATTGAGATTACGGCCATACTGAACACCGATGCTCTGCAGATAGTCCTGCAGAGAGTTGCCCTTGAAATGATCGGTACCGTTGAAGGCGAGGTGCTCGAGGAGGTGAGCCAAACCGCGCTGGTCATCATTCTCATTGATAGAACCCACTTTCTGTGCGATGTAGAAACTGGCTACATGCTCAGGATAACTGTTGTGACGAATGTAGTAAGTCAATCCATTATCAAGACGACCTATCTTCACATTCTTGTCTACCGGAATAGCTGGCATCTGCTGTGCCATCGCTGTACCTGCAGAAAGGAACAGCACAACTTCTGCAAAAATCTTTCTTAGTTTCATCTGATTTTAATTATTTATATATTTATTGTTTTCTATATCATTCTTTCTATATACCTTATTATATATATATCATGCTACTTAACAAGTTCACCTATATATAACGACAAAACCTGTGACATGGTTACTGTCTGCGATGCAAAATTAAGAAAAATAAAAAAGATTTGCAAACATTTTAGAGAATATCTTCCCGATGTATGCAAATCTTAACCTAAAACTAACATTGGAGACAGAAAACCAATCCTAACCTACATGAAAACTCTTCATCCATGAACCTCTGAAGAGGCGGATAAGAAAGAGGATTCCCCTGAATGTGAGTTCGGTAGCCATCGCTATCCATACTCCCTCCAAGCCATAGCTCTTGGAAAGCGCATAAGCCAGAGTGAGGCGCACCAGCCACATGGTACCGAGATTGATCATCGCCGGTTTCCTGGTATCGCCCGCTCCTACACAAACACAGTAGGTCACGATGCTGGCTGCAAAGAATGGTTCAGCAAAAGCCTCGATGCGCAAACAGATGGTTCCCATCTCACGGATGCTTTCTACCGGAGAAAGAACGCCAATCATCTCAGGAGCAAAGACATACATCACTACTCCCATCACAGCCATCACAGCCATTCCAAGTCCTACTGTCATATAAGCAAAATTCTTGCACAACCCTACTCGCCCTGCTCCATGCGTCTGTCCCACCAGAGTGGTAGCCGCATCACCAATACCATAGCCCGGCATATAGCAAAGACTCTCTGCCGTAATAGCAAAAGAATGGGAAGCAATGGCTATATTGCCAAGAGGTGCCACAATCATGGTACTCACTATCTGCGCCCCGCTCATCAATATGTTCTGTATGGCTATCGGAATGCTGATTTTACAGGCATTGTGAACATACGACCTGACCCAACGGAAACGGACATGGTCCTGACGGAGATTCAGAATCTTATTCTTGAAACCTGCAAGATAAAGATTAGGCAGAGAGATGCAGACATAGGCCATCGCCGTTCCTAAGGCAGCCCCCACGACACCCAACTTCAGGATATAGATAAACAGGTAATTGAATATCACATCGCAGATGCAGATCAATACTGCCATCACACTAGGTGTATGCATATTGCCCGCAGATTTCAGCATCATCTCGGATATATGATAAAGGAAAACGAATGGAAGTACCAGACCGTATATCAGGAAATAGCGAGAGGAATTGGTGGCTATATCAGCACCTCCACCCAGCCAATAAGGCAGATAAGCATGAATGCCGACACAGAGAAGAGAAACAAAAATGCTGAACGCCACACCGCAAATCAGCGCATGACGAAACACCTGACGGGCATTTGCAAAATCATTGGCTCCAATAAAATGAGCTACCTGTACTGAAAACCCAGTAGCCGCTGCACTGAGCAAGCTACCTATAAGCCAGGTAGTTGACTCAATCAATCCGATACTGGCAGAAGCCTCTGCTCCCAGATGACCCACCATCGAAGCATCGATGAAGAACATCATCACCGTAGAAATCTGAGCCAACATAGAAGGTATACTCAATCCTACAATAAGATTGAGTTTCTCGCGCCGATCCATCTCCCTACCCAGGCGAATCGACTCCATCAAATAATCTGTCTTCTTGCTATAAAGCATAAATTAATTTCTCGTATATCGCTCATACAAAAAAATATGTGCATATATCATTTCAAACATATGCACATACTTTTCTCTAAATCTTTATTCTTATTATTCAGTAATCCACTTCTTGCCAGAAGCTCTCTTATAACTATTGAGCACTATCTCAAAACGGAGCATTGAATAGCCTTGGATTGAAGAATTACCACTCTCGCCATAAGCCAGCTGGTATGGAATGAACACCTGCCAATGGTCGCCCGGATACATCTTGAGCAATGCGGTGGTAAAGCCATCGATAAATCCACCGGCCACACTACGGGTAGGATTAGCTGTAGCTGCATCAAAAGTACCCGTAAAACTCTGGTCGAAGACGTAACCTTCCTTATAATTATCAGTAGGAATGAAACGGCCACGATAGCTCACCTGTACCGAATCGGTAAGGATTGGAGAAGCTGTACCCTCTCCCTTCTTCAGAACATGAACGATGATATTATCGCAATCCTTATAAGTAAGGGTCACTAAATTACCATTCTGATCTTTGTTCGGAGTCTGGTTTTCGAACGTCCAGTTCTTATAAACGTACCAGCCGTTAGCTTCGCCCATCTTCCTGGCATAAGCCAATGTATCGGCAAAAGCCTGCTCGTTACGCTCCTTCCAGTTGGCATATTCCGAGACAGTATCATCATCTTCGCTGCATGATGACAGTGTGATCACTGCCATCATGAGGAAGAAGAAATATTTCAAACTCTTAAGATTCATCTAAATGTATTTGATTAATTAGAAGTTCTTGATTTCCTTGCCAAGCTTCTTCAATACGCTAGTGATGCTTACGCGCTCCTCGATGATGCTGCGAAGATCTGAGATAGCTACGCGCTCCTGCTCCATGGTATCACGATAACGCAGAGTTACCTTATGATCGTTTGGAGTATCGTGGTCTACGGTGATACAGAATGGAGTACCGATAGCATCCTGACGACGGTAACGCTTACCGATAGAATCCTTAGGATCGCCATAGTGAGTATTGAAGTGGAACTTCAACTCGTCTACAATTTCGTGAGCCAACTCTGGCAAACCATACTTCTTATCCAATGGGAACACAGCACACTTAACAGGTGCCAAAGCCTCTGGCAAACGCAAAACAACACGTGTCTCGCCATTCTCCAGCTTCTCCTCGCAGTAAGAGTGGCACATTACGCTGAGGAACATACGGTCTACACCGATAGATGTCTCTACATCGTAAGGTACATAGCTCTCGTTCTTCTCTGGATCGAAGTACTTGATAGAGCGGCCGCTGTACTTCTCGTGCTGAGAAAGGTCAAAATTGGTACGGCTGTGGATACCCTCTACCTCCTTGAAACCGAATGGCATCTTAAACTCGATGTCGGTAGCAGCATTAGCATAGTGAGCCAACTTCTCGTGGTCGTGGTAACGGTAGTTCTCATTACCCATACCGAGAGCCTCATGCCAAGCCAGACGAACCTTCTTCCAATACTCAAACCACTTCATCTCTGTACCAGGCTGACAGAAGAACTGCATCTCCATCTGCTCGAACTCACGCATACGGAATACGAACTGACGGGCTACAACCTCGTTACGGAAAGCCTTACCAATCTGGCAGATACCGAATGGCAACTTCATACGGCCGGTCTTCTGAACGCTCAGGTAATCTACGAAGATACCCTGAGCTGTCTCAGGACGGAGATATACCTTGCTTGTAGCATCGCTGGCAGCACCCATCTGGGTAGAGAACATCAGGTTGAACTGACGGACATCAGTCCAGTTCTTGGTACCGCTGATAGGGCAAACAATACCCTCATCCTCGATAATCTGCTTCAGCATCTCCAGGTTAGGACCCTGCATAGCCTCAGTATAGCGGGCATGGAGATCATCAAACTTCTTCTGGTTCTCCAGAACGCGAGGATTAGTTGCACGGAACTGAGCCTCATCAAAGCTATCGCCGAAACGCTTCTTAGCCTTGGCAATCTCCTTGGCAATCTTCTCCTCATACTTAGCCATGTGATCCTCGATGAGCACATCGGCACGATAACGCTTCTTTGAATCGCGGTTATCAATCAATGGGTCATTGAAAGCATCTACGTGTCCAGATGCCTTCCATACTGTAGGGTGCATGAAGATAGCTGCATCGAGACCAACAATGTTCTCGTGCAACAACACCATACTCTGCCACCAGTACTGCTTAATATTGTTTTTGAGCTCAACACCATTCTGACCATAGTCATAAACGGCAGCCAAGCCATCATAAATTTCACTACTTGGGAACACGAAGCCATATTCCTTGCAATGGCTTACAATTTTCTTAAAAACATCTTCCTGTGCCATGATTAAATCTTATTTTTTTCAAATTTTCGGCAAAGATACTCTTTTTTCTCGAAAAATTGTTGTATTTTTGCCATAAATTAATAAAATAAGTATTAAAAGCTATATATGAGCGACGAAATTAAAGATAAAAACGGTCTTGAAGAGGAAAAATCGCCAAATTTGGAAAATTCTTCTGCAGAATCTGAACAGGATGCTGCGGAAGATGCCAACGAGGAGATTTCGACCGAAGAGCATTCCGATTATAAGCCGGTGAACCGATTCGATGCTTCTGCTGTACATCACCTCAGCGGAATGTATCAGAACTGGTTCCTCGACTATGCATCGTATGTGATCCTCGAACGTGCCGTTCCTCATATTGAGGATGGTTTGAAACCGGTACAGCGACGCATCCTCCACTCTATGAAGCGCATGGACGACGGAAGATACAACAAGGTTGCCAATATCGTGGGACATACCATGCAGTTTCACCCTCACGGTGATGCGTCTATCGGAGATGCTTTGGTACAGATGGGACAGAAAGACCTGCTCATCGATACGCAGGGTAACTGGGGAAACATTCTTACGGGCGACCGTGCCGCTGCTCCCCGATATATCGAGGCACGCCTCTCTAAGTTTGCTCTCGACGTGGTTTTCAATCCTAAAACCACCGACTGGCAACTCTCTTATGATGGCAGAAACAAGGAGCCTATCACGCTCCCTGCCAAATTCCCGTTGCTCCTGGCACAAGGTGCCGAGGGTATTGCCGTGGGATTGAGCAGTAAGGTTTTGCCACATAATTTCAATGAGATTTGCGATGCTGCCGTCCACTATCTCAAGGGCGAGCCATTCCAACTCTATCCCGACTTCCCTACAGGCGGTGCCATCGATGTAAGTAAATACAATGATGGACAGCGAGGTGGTGCATTGAAGGTAAGAGCCAAGATAGACAAGCTCGACAACAAGACACTCGTTATCAGCGAGATACCATTCAGTAAGACTACAGGCAGCCTCATCGATTCTATCACCAAAGCGGTAGAAAAGGGTAAGATTAAGGCACGCAAGGTAGACGATGTTACTTCAGCAAATGTTGAGATTCTTGTGCATCTGGCACCAGGTACCTCATCAGATAAAACGATGGACGCACTCTACGCTTTCAGCGATTGCGAAATCAACATCTCGCCCAACTGCTGTGTCATCGAAGACAACAAGCCTGTTTTCCTCACCATCAGCGATGTGTTGCGCCACAGCGTAGACCGCACAATGGGATTGCTGCGCAAGGAACTGATGATCAGAAAGGGAGAATTGGAAGAACAGCTCTTCTTCTCTTCTCTCGAACGGATTTTCATCGAGGAACGCATCTACAAGGAGCGAAAGTTTGAGCAGAGTAAGAGTCAGGATGAAGTTGTTGCCTTCATCGATTCAAAACTCGAACCATTCAAGGACAAACTCTTTACTGCCGAAGTAGACGGTAAGGGTATGGTAGAATATGCCTTCCATCGGGAAATTACCCGCGAGGACATTCTCAAACTCCTGGAAATCAAGATGCAGCGAATCCTTAAATATAATAAGGATAAGGCAGACGAACTGCTGATGAAGATTAAGGCAGAACTTGCTGAGATAGAGAACGACCTGGCTCACATGACTGATGTAACCATCAACTGGTTTGAATATCTCAAGGGCAAGTATGGAAAGAACCATCCTCGCAAAACAGAAATCAGAAACTTCGATACCATTGAGGTGACTAAGGTGGTAGAGGCTAACCAGAAACTCTACATCAACCGTCAGGAAGGATTCGTTGGTACAGGGTTGAAGAAGGATGAATTCGTATGCAACTGCTCCGACCTCGATGACATCATCATCTTTTATAAGGATGGTAAGTTTAAAGTCACCAAGGTAGCCGACAAGATATTCGTCGGCAAGAATATCCTCCATGTACAGGTATTCAAGAAGAACGACAAGCGCACCATCTACAACTGTGTTTACCGCGACGGCAAACAAGGCGATTACTTCATCAAGCGATTCAACGTAACCGCCATGACCCGCGACAAGTTGTATGACATCACCCAGGGCACACCTGGCAGCCGCGTCATCTACTTCACCGCCAATCCGAATGGAGAGGCAGAAATCATCAAGTGTACGATGGAGCCCGACCTGACGAAGAAGCGCCAGAGCATCTTCCTGGAGAAGGATTTCTCAGACATTCTGATCAAGGGACGTGCTGCCAAAGGTAATCTCCTTACCAAGCGCACCATTCGCCGCATCGGTCTGAAGAGTCACGGCCACAGTACGTTAGGAGGCAGAAAGGTTTGGTTCGACCCAGACGTAAACCGCATCAACTACGATGAGAACGGCCGCTTCCTGGGCGAATTCAATGATGATGAATCTATCTTGGTAGTACTCGACAACGGTGAATTCTACATCACCAATTTCGATGTCAACAACCACTACGAGGACAACATCATCCGCTTAGAGAAATGGGATGAGCATAAGATATGGACTGCTATCCTCTACGATGCCGACAATCAGGGATATCCATACATCAAGCGATTCACGATGGATGCCACCAAGCGCCATCAGAATTTCATGGGAGAGAATCCTAACTGCAAGCTCATCTTGCTTACCGATACGGTTTATCCACGCATCAAGGTTACTTATGGCGGTGTGGATGCCATCCGTCCTGCCGAAGAAATCGATGCCGAACAGTTCATTGCGCAGAAGAGTTTCAAGGCAAAGGGTAAGCGCCTCACGACATGGAAGATTGAAAGTATTGAGGAACTGGAACCAACCCGATTCCCAGAATCTCCTTCTGAGGATAATGATGAGGAACCGGATGGTTCTGACTCAGAGAATGAAGGTGAAAACCTTGATCCGGATGCTGGCAAAAGCGAGCAACAGGTGATTGACGAACTGACTGGTCAGACCAACCTCTTCTCAGAAAAAGATTTCGAAGAAGACCAGAAGGATAAAGACTGGTTATCGAAGCAATAAAAAGCGCTAAGAAAGCGCAAGGAAAGCACAAGAAAAGCAGCAAGAAAAGCGCCCAATCGAGTAGGAGGTAAACACTAATCATAGGTGTTTATCTCCTACTTTCGTGT
>ENA-OPAR01000618-OPAR01000618.1-human-gut-metagenome-genome-assembly--contig:-NODE-618-length-15996-cov-8.460197_pt1 | contig 15996 bp, 14 predicted proteins | sample MGYA00241061_ERZ501438 | MGnify/ENA primary metagenome ERZ501438 (study PRJEB25962, sample SAMEA2042580) | human gut metagenome | biome: human gut; feature: human-associated habitat; material: faeces...
AGATCGCCCGCGCCGTCCAGAAGGTGCTGCAGCGCTACAAGGAGCTGCAGGACATCATTGCCATCATGGGCATGGACGAGCTGAGCGAGGAAGACAAGCGCACGGTCAGCCGCGCCCGCAAGGTGCAGCGCTTCCTGAGCCAGAGCTTCCACGTGGCAGAGCAGTTCACCGGTATGCCCGGCCAGTATGTGCCGCTCAAGGAGACCCTGCGCGGCTTCAAGATGATCCTGAACGGCGAGTGCGACGAGCTGCCCGAGAGCGCATTCCTGTTCGCGGGCACCATCGATGACGTGTTCGCAAAAGCGAAGAAAGGGTAAACCATGACGACCTTTCATCTGACGGTGGTCACGCCGGACGGCTGCGCCTTTGACGGGCAGGCCGAGCGCATCGTCTGCCGCGCCATTGACGGCGATCTGGCCATCCTTGCCAAACACGGGGATTACTGCACCGCGCTGGGCATGGGCGAAGCCCATATCGTGGATGCCAAGGGCCAGCGCCGCCGCGCCGCCTGCATGGGCGGGCTGCTGAGCGTGCTGGATGGCGAAGTGCGTCTGGTTGCCACCACATGGGAGTGGGCCGAGGAGATCGATCAGGCCCGCGCCGAGGCTTCCAAGAAGCGCGCGGAGGAGATTCTTGCGCAGAAGAACCTCGACAAGCGGGACTACGAGCTGGCTCAGGCGCGTCTCAAGCGTGCACTGGTGCGAACCTCTATCCACTAAAACAAAAAGAAAAGGAGCCATTGCACAAACTGTGCGGTGGCTCCTTTTGCGTGCATGATGAAATTAAAAATAAGATTTTCGCTGAACATGCCCAGAGCGAATGCGGAGGGCATTTAAATCGTAAAGACGTTACATCATATTTGCCTTCTCGATCAGGTTACGGATGTGATGGGCCAGCATCTCCACCGCAGCGGTGTTCTCGCCGCCGTTGGGCACAATGATGTCTGCGTTGCGCTTGCTGGGCTCCACAAAGGCCTCGTGCATGGGCTTGACGGTGGTCAGGTACTGCTCAATGACGCTGTCCAGACTGCGGCCCCGCTCCTTCACATCCCGCACCAGACGGCGCAGGATGCGCTCGTCGGCGTCGGTGTCCACATAGATCTTGTAGTCGAACAGGGCGCACAGCTCCGGCTCCACAAAGGGCAGGATGCCTTCCACGATCAGCACCGGTGCGGGCTCGATGTGCTGTACCTTGTCGCTGCGGTTGTGGTTGGAGTAGTCATACACCGGGCAGTCGATGGCGCGGCCTGCCTTCAGCTCCTGCAGATGGTAGATCAGCAAAGCGTTGTCAAAAGCATCCGGGTGGTCGTAGTTCAGCTTGCAACGCTCCTCAAAGGGCAGCTCGTCGTGGCGCTTGTAATAGCTGTCGTGGGAGATCAGGCGCACTTCATCCTCGCCAAAACGCTCCTTCAGCCGCAGAGCAAGGGTGGTCTTGCCGCTGCCGGAGCCGCCTGCAATGCCAATGATCAGATTATTCATAGGGGTCCCTCCTGCATCATCCTGCCGCTTTGGGTGGAAAAAAGGGCAGGAATGGATTATAATAGGTGCAAAGCTGCCTGTCCGGGACACAGCGCCGGGCGGGCTTGTTCCTGTACATCATAACACAAACCGGCACATTTTTACAGCCCCAGGGCTGCAAATGTGTGAGATAAGGGAAAATGCCATGCAGAAAAAACAATTTCAGCAAAATATGAAGGACAAGGTCCGGGTGTTTGAGGATGGCGGCATCCGCCTGCTCAAACGGGGACAGAAGGGCGTGGTACACGCTATTTTCAGCCGTTTTGGCCTAGTGCTGGTTCTGCTGCTTTTACAGGCGTTCGCGCTGTTCAGCCTGCTGCAGTGGTTCGGCGAGCTGCTGCCGCATTATTTTGGCGGCACCCTGCTGGTAACAGCGGCAATGATGGTCTATCTGCTCAATCAGGACATGGACAACAGCGTGCGCATCACATGGCTGGTGGTCACAGCGCTGATGCCGGTGCTGGGCGTGCCGCTGTTCTGGTACACCAAAAGTGATGTGGGCCACAATGCCCTGAAGCGCCGCCTGCTGGATCTGGAGGGCCAGACCCGCGCCCAGCTGCCGCAGAATGAGCAGACCGTGGAGCTTTTGCAGGAGCAGGCACCCGAAGCGATGCCGCTGGCACGGTATCTGCGGGGCAAGGGAGGCGGATTTCCGGTCTATGCCGACACGGTAGCCACCTACTTCAACGGCGGCGAAGCTATGTTCGATGAAATGCTGCGCCAGCTGGAAACGGCAAAAAAATACATCTTTCTGGAATATTTCATCGTGGATGAAGGCCTGATGTGGGGCCGCATTCTGGAAGTGCTGGCCCGCAAGGCGGCGCAGGGGGTGGATGTGCGGGTAATGTATGACGGCACCTGTGAGTTCTCCACCCTGCCGCGGGATTACCCCAGCCGACTGGAAGCGCTGGGCATCCAGTGCAAGGTGTTCTCGCCGGTCACGCCCTTCGTTTCCACCCACTACAACTACCGCGACCACCGCAAAATTCTGGTCATTGATGGCCAGGTGGGCTTTACCGGCGGCGTGAATCTGGCAGATGAGTACATCAACCACATAGAAAAGTATGGCCGCTGGAAGGACTCGGCCCTGATGCTGGAAGGCGAAGGCGTGCGCTCCATGACGGCGCTGTTCCTGCAGATGTGGTGCATCCTGTGCCAGCCGGAGTTTGAGCAGTTCCTGTCCGATCCCATCCCGGCGGCAGCAAACGCCAAGGGCTTTGTGGTGCCCTACGGAGACTGCCCGCTGGACGGTGAGCGGGTGGGCGAAATGGTGTACATGGATATGCTCAACCGCGCCCGGAAGTATGTGCACATCATCACGCCGTATCTGATCCTGGACGGCGAGCTGGAAACGGCCCTGCGCTTTGCGGCAGAGCGCGGTGTGGATGTGCACCTGATCCTGCCCGGCAAGCCGGATAAGTGGTTCGTTTATGCACTGGCCAAAACCCACTACAAGGCGCTGCTTTCTTCGGGTGTGAAGATCAGCGAGTGGCAGCCCGGCTTTACCCATGCGAAGATCGTGATCGCCGACGGCGTGGAAGCTGTGGCGGGCACCATCAATCTGGACTACCGCAGCCTGTACCATCACTTTGAAAACGCGGTCTGGATGCGCGGCACCGACTGCATTGCCAACATGGAAGCGGATTTTCAGGATACGCTCACCCGGTGCCGCAGGGTGGAGCAGACGAAAGAAAGTATCTGGCAGGGCAAAAAGCTGCTGCATCTGGCGGGCATCCTGCTCAAGTTTATTGCGCCGCTGGTGTGAAAGACTCCTTCCGTCATGGCTGCGTAAGCAGACAGGAGAAGCTCTTAATACAAAAAGGCCCGCTGCCTTTCGACAGCGGGCCTTTTGTTACCGATTTAAATAAAAATCAGCGCTTAGTTCTGCTTCATGCGAGCGAAGCAGTCAGAGCAGTAGACCGGACGGTCCTCACGGGGCTGGAAGGGAACCTTGCAAGCCTTGCCGCAAGCTGCGCAGACAGCATCGAACATCTGACGCTCACCGCTGTTGCTGCGTGCGCCGCCGTTCTTGCGGGCGTCACGGCAGGGCTTGCAGCGCTGGGGCTGATTCTCGAAGCCGCGAGATGCGTAGAACTCCTGCTCACCAGCAGTCCAAACAAATTCCTTACCGCAGTCCTTGCAGACCAGAGTCTTGTCTTCAAACATAGTAGTATCTCCTCTTTAGTTAGTTCTTGCCCACGGAAGGATTGTAACCATACCTTTGGTTTTGGGACCATCGCGCTGATCAGTAAGCTTACCAGGGGCTTGAATGAATGGACGTCCTCCAATTGAGGACTTTTCTATTGTACCGTTCTTTTTGAAATTTGTCAACCAAAAAACAACCATTCGCCTTGTTATTTGTATAGATGTCACAATCCGACAGGGCTGATTTGGGTAAAATAACTGCCGGAAGATGAAAAAGGGGCTGCCGCACATTCCGTGCAGTAGCCCCCTGCAAAGCCCTTTGGAAAACGATTACTTCTCGAGGACTTCCTTGGTGTCGCGGGCGATCATCAGCTCCTCGTCGGTAGCAATGACCAGAGTGCGCACCTTTGCACCCCAGGCAGTGATCTCGCACACATCGCCCACGGGGTGCTTGTTCTTCTCGGTATCGATGCGGATGCCCAGCCAATCCATGTGGTGGCAGACCTTTGCACGGGCAATTGCATCGTGCTCGCCGATGCCGCCGGTGAAGACGATGGCATCCACGCCGCCCATTGCAGCGATGTAAGCGCCAACGGTCTTCTTGATCTGGTAGTTCAGCATGTCGGAAGCCAGCTGTGCGCGCTTGTTGCCGGCAGCAGCTGCCTCTTCCACGTCACGCTTGTCGCTGGAAACACCGGAGATGCCCAGCAGGCCGGACTTCTTGTTCAGGATCTCGTCCAGCTCGTGGCCGGTGATGTTCAGGGTGTACTTCAGGTAGTTGACCACAGAGGGGTCCAGGTCGCCGCAGCGGGTGCCCATCATCAGGCCGGCCAGCGGGGTCATGCCCATGGAGGTATCAACGACCTTGCCCTGATCGACAGCGGCGATGGAGGAGCCGTTGCCCAGATGGCAGGTGATGAGCTTCAGGCGCTCAATGGGCTCCTCGAGGTACTCAGCAGCCTTGTGAGCAACGTACTTGTGGCTGGTGCCGTGGAAGCCGTAGCGGCGCACGCCGTACTTCTCATAGTACTCATACGGAATGGCGTACATATAAGCCTTCGGAGGCATGGTGCTGTGGAAAGCGGTATCGAACACGGCCACCATGGGGATGTTGCCGAACACCTTGCGTGCGGCCTCGATGCCCAGAATGCCGGCGGGGTTGTGCAGGGGAGCCAGAGGGCTCAGCTCGCGGATGGTCTCGATGACCTCGTCGGTGATCAGGCAGCTCTCCTTGAACTTCTCGCCGCCGTGCACGACACGGTGACCGATGGCATCGATCTCGCTGACGTCGTTGATGCACTTGCCTTCGCCGGTGGTCATCTTCTTCACGACCTCGGCAAATGCCTCGGTGTGGGTGGGGAAGATGGCGGGCGTGGTGGCCTTATGGCCGTTGGCCTCGTGGGTGATCATGCTGCTTTCCATGCCAATGCGCTCGCACAGGCCCTTGCACAGCACCTTCTCGCCGTCCATATCGATCAGCTGATACTTCAGGGAAGAAGAGCCGCAGTTAATAACCAGAACTTTCATCTGTGTTGCCTCCTGTATGTTTTTGGTCTGCCCTCTTTTTAAACCTGAGGACAGAATTTTACAGATTCCTGTGTTTATTATATAATAGGGTGGGCGGCTTTTCAAGCCGCAACCCGGGCAAAGCGGTAAAGCTTGTGTACAAGGTTTTTGTACATCCTGCCCACAAATGCGCAAAACCACTGCAGTTTTCTGTATATACGATATAAATTTAACAATCTTTCCGAGGGCGCAGCAGCCCTGCAGAGGAGCTTATCTATGAAATTTGCCGGTATCATTGCAGAGTACGACCCCTTTCACAACGGCCATGCATGGCAGCTGGCGCAGGCAAAAGCGCTGGGAGCACAGCATGTGGCGGTGGCCATGAGCTGCGGGCTGACCCAGCGCGGCGCACTGCCGCTGCTGCCGGAAGCGGTGCGGGTGCAGGCCGCCCTGCAGTGCGGGGCAGATCTGATATTTGCGCTGCCTGCGCCCTGTGCCTGCGCGGGGGCAGAGGCTTTTGCCCGGGCGGGGGTGCGCATCCTTGCCGCCGCCGGGTGCAATGCGCTGGTGTTCGGGGCAGAGACGCCGGACGCAGCCCTGCTGATGGAAGCTGCCCGGGTGCTGTGCAGCGCAGCCTACCGCACCGAGCTGAAGCGCCGGCTTGCAGCCGGTGCCCGCAGCTTTGCGGCGGCGCGGCAAGCGGCGGTGGAAGCGCTCTGCCCTGGCACGGCACTGGCCGCGCTGTTGGATAAGCCCAACAACAATCTGGCAGTGGAATACTGCAAGGCCATTCTGGAACAGGAGGCACCCATGACCCCAGTGCCGCTGCCCCGCGTGGGGGCGGGCCACGGGCAGGCCCTTGCCGAAAGCGGCCACGCACAGTTTGCTAGTGCCAGCGCGCTGCGCGCCCTCTGGGCAGAGCAGGGCGCGGATGCACTGACTCCTTATGTGCCGGAAAAAGCACTGGAGTTGTACAAAAAAGCGGAAATCGACGGAATGTATACGGATCATGCCGCTGCGGGCCGGTGTGAGCTGGCTCTGCTGCGGGCGGCCTGTGCACGACCGGAACCTTTTGCCGCAGTGCGGGGCGTTTCCGAGGGATTGGACCACCGGCTGGAAAACGCCGTGCGCAGCTGCACCGGCCTGCCCCAGCTGCTGGACGCGCTGACCACTGTGCGTTACCCCCGGGCCCGGATGCGCCGTCTTGCTATGGATGCGGCACTGGGCTATACGGCGGAGATCGTGCCTGCCCTGCCGCCCTATCTGCATTTGCTGGGGGCAAGGCGGGAAGCACTTGTGCTGCTGAAGCATGCATCCCTGCCGCTGAGCCACTCGCTGGCAAAGCTGGAAAAAGAAAACGATGCCTGCGCCCGCATGGCGGCGGCACAGGCAGGAGCCAGCGATTTTGGCGCACTGTGCCGCCGGGTGCCCGGGCCGATGGGGGGAGTATATCGTCAAAAAATTATCTTTTTGACGAATTGACAAAAAATAATCGAAGAAATTTTATGCAGAAACACTTGTGCCCGGACGGTTTGTGGTGTATGATTAAAGCAATGCAATGTTGGATACAACAAATGAAAACGGAATCAGAAAACCGCACGCAATAAGGAGGAAACTTCATGGCACTTCACGTTCTGGACGAAGCCAACCGCTGTCTGGGCTGCAAAAAGCCGCTGTGCCAGCAGGGCTGCCCCATCCACACCAACATCCCGGAGGTCATTCGGCTGCTCAAGGCAAACCAGATGGACGAAGCTGGCAGGATGCTGTTTGAGAATAACCCGCTGACCACCGTTTGTGCGTTGGTGTGCAACCACGAGAACCAGTGCGAGGGCCACTGCGTGCGCAACCGGATGCCCAGCCACGACCCGGTGCACTTCTCCATTATTGAGGACTACATTTCCACGACCTACGCCAACAAAATGACCGCCGGCCCTGCCCCCAAAAACGGCATGAAGGCGGCAGTCGTTGGCTCCGGCCCGGCGGGCCTGACCATTGCGGTGCTGCTGGCACGCTGGGGCTACGATGTGACCATCTTTGATGCCCGCGATAAAATTGGCGGCGTCATGCGCTACGGCATCCCCAACTATCGCCTGCCGGACAGCGTGCTGGACGATTTCCAGTACCGCCATCTGGAGCTGAAGGGCATCAAGGTGCGGCCCAACACCACCATCGGCAAGACCATCACCATCGATGATCTGTTCCGCGACGGCTACAAGAGCGTGTTCATCGGTGCCGGTCTGTGGAAGGCCAACGCCATGCATATCAAGGGCGAAACTTTGGGAAATGTAGCCTTTGGCATCGATTATCTGGCAAACTCCAAGGCGTTCCGTCTGGGCAGCGATGTTGCGGTGATCGGCGTGGGCAACTCTGCCATGGACTGCGCCCGCACCGCCATCCGCAACGGTGCCCGCCACGTCACCTGCTATGCCCGCCGCGACGAGAGCTGCATCAGTGCTTCCGAGTACGAGGTGAGCTATGCAAAGCTGGAGGGCGTGGGCTTCCGCTTCTGCAAAGCACCGGTGGAGATCCGCGAGAACGGCCTGATCTGCCGCGATACCGTCAAGGGCGAAGATGGCAGGTTCACTCAGGTGGAGGGCAGTGAGATTTTCTACCCCCACACCGGCGTGATCGTGTCGGTCAGCCAGGGCTCGGAGAGCAACCTCGTCAAGACCACTACCGGCATCGAGACCAACCAGAAGGGTCTGCTCACCGTCAGCGAGGACGGCAGCACCACCCGCGAGGGCGTATTTGCCGGCGGCGATGCCGTGATGGGCGCACGTACCGTGGTGGAGGCGGTGGCTGTGGCCAAGAAGGTGGCCGAGAGCATGGATGCCTACATGAAGAGCCTGCCTGCAGAAGAAGTGGCTGACCCCTATGCCAATATCCCGGTGTTCCAGACCCCCACCTCGGACGTGCTGGCAAAGCAGGAGATCTGACGAAATAAAGACAAACTTGGAAGAAACTGTAAAGCTTCTGCGTCTTTGCCGATCTTTGCCGCTCCGTTTGTTGACGGGGCGGCTTTTGCCTTGTATACTATTCATATACTTGTTTCTGATTTGTACAAACTGGATACAAAACGGCGAAAGGCGGTGGACACTATCCTGAAAGCATCCCTCCCGAAACTGCGGGAAAAACTATTGGAAGCGCTACAGGCAGTGCTGCCCATTGCAGCCATCGTGCTGGTGCTCTGCTTTACCATTGCGCCGGTGTCGCCCAGCATCCTGCTGTGCTTTTTGCTGGGGGCCGCCATGATCGTGGTGGGCATCATGTTCTTCACACTGGGCGCGGAGATGAGCATGACCCCCATGGGCGAGCGCGTGGGTGCGGTGATCACCAAAAGCCGGAAGCTGCCGGTGATCTTGGGCATCGGCTTTCTGCTGGGCTTCCTCATCACCATTTCGGAGCCGGACCTGCAGGTGCTGGCAAATCAGGTGCCCTCCATCCCGAACCGCACCCTTATTTTATCGGTGGCGGCGGGCGTGGGCCTGTTTCTGGTGTTTGCCTTCCTGCGTATGCTCATTGGCATCTCGCTGCCAAAGCTGCTGGTGCTGTTCTACGGCATGATCTTTCTTCTGGCGGCGTTTGTGCCCAAGGAATTTCTTGCTGTGGCCTTTGACTCCGGCGGTGTGACCACCGGCCCCATGACTGTACCCTTTATCATGGCGCTGGGCGTGGGTGTTTCGTCCATCCGCGGCGACCGCCACGCGGCGGACGACAGCTTTGGTCTGGTGGCCATGTGCTCCATCGGCCCCATTCTGGCGGTGCTCATTCTGGGCATCGTGTTCCGCGCATCGGACAGCACCTATATCCCGCCGGTGCTGCCGGAGGTGAGCGACTCGGTGGAGCTGTGGCAGCTGTTCCATGTCAGCCTGCCTACGTATCTGGAAGAGATCGCTGTCTCGCTGCTGCCCATCATCGTGATGTTCGGCATTTTTCAATTTGTGGCTCTGCACATGGACCGCCGGTCGCTGGGCCGCATTGCGGTGGGTCTTGCGTATACCTACGTGGGCCTTGTGCTGTTCCTCACCGGCGCAAATGTGGGCTTTATGCCCGCCGGTAATTATCTGGGTCAGGTGCTGGCCGGGCAGAGCTTCCGCTGGATCATCATTCCTATTGGAATGCTCATCGGTTACTTCATCGTCAAGGCCGAGCCGGCCGTCTATGTGCTGAACAAGCAGGTGGAAGAGGTGACCGACGGTGCCATTTCGGCCAAGGCCATGGGCATGGCACTCTCGGCAGGCGTGTCCATCTCGGTGGGTCTTGCCATGGTGCGGGTGCTCACCGGCGTTTCCATTTTGTGGTTCCTCGTGCCGGGCTATGTGTTTGCCATCGGCATCTCCTTTGTGGTGCCAAAGCTGTTCACCGCCATTGCATTTGACGCGGGCGGCGTGGCATCCGGCCCCATGACAGCCACCTTCCTGCTGCCGCTGGCACAGGGTGCCTGCGTGGCCGTGGGCGGCAATATCGTCACCGACGCTTTCGGCGTGGTGGCCATGGTGGCCATGACCCCGCTCATTACGGTGCAGCTGATGGGCCTTGTGGCACAGCTGCGCACCCGCAAGGCCCGGCGGCTGCAGCCTGCGGCCATGGGTGCGGCCTTTGCCGGTCTGCCGGACGATGATATCATTGAACTGTAAGGAGGGCTCGGCATGAGTTCGTTGTTTTTGATGGTGACCATCACCGACCGCCGCTCCACCGATGCCTTTTTGCAGCTGTACCAGCAGCGCGGCGTGGATGTGAACCTGCGCACGGTGGGCAGCGGCACAGCGGTGCGGGAAACGCTGGCCACGCTGGGTCTGGAAAAGACCGAGAAGGCGGTGCTGCTGGCGGTGGTGACAGAGGATACATGGAAGGCCGTCCGGACAGACCTGCGCCGCAAAATGCGCATCGACGTGCCGGGCACCGGCATTGCATTCACGGTGCCGCTGAGCAGCATCGGCGGCAGAAGGGCGCTGATGTTCCTCACCCAGCACCAGCCGCTGACATTGAAGGAGGAGAGCACCTTGAAGGATACCCGTTACGAACTGCTGCTGGTGATCGCCAATCAGGGCCACACCGGCACCATTATGGATGCCGCCCGCGCCGCAGGTGCCGGCGGTGGCACGGTGATCCACGCCAAGGGTACCGGCATGGAAGGCGCAGCCCAGTTCCTTGGTGTGGAGCTGGTGAACGAAAAGGAGCTGGTGCTCATCGTGGCCCGCACGCCGGAAAAGAACCGCATCATGAAAGCCATCATGGACGGTGCCGGGCCAAAGGCGGGTGCGATCGTGTTCTCGCTGCCGGTGACGGATACCGCCGGTCTGCGTCTGCTGGAGGACGAGGAACCGGTGCAGGAGACCTCTGCGCAGTAAACAACAAAATGTAATTTATTCCGGGATTATTCCGCATTTATGGGCGAAACGCTTGATAAATGCGGATTTTTTCGTTATCATAGAAGAAAGAAATTCAAGAATGAGGGACAAAAGATGATAAAGCTTTCATATGAGCAGCAGATCGCATTCAATTCGCTGTCCATCATCGTGGGCAATGCACTGTATGCGCTCACGGTGGTGCTGTTTCTTGTGCCGTCAGGCCTGATCACCGGCGGTGCCACCGGCATCGCACTGGGCATCAACCGTGCATTGGGACTGCCGGTGTCCGGTGTGCTGTTCGTCATCAACATGACCATGCTTACGGTGGGCTGGGTGCTGCTGGGGCGGCGCTTTGCCATCACCACCATTGCCAGCACCGTGCTCAGCCCCCTGTTTCTGGCTCTGTGGGAGCGGGTGTTCACAGGCTTTGTGCTCACCGATGATCTGGTGCTCAACACCATTTTTGCAGGCCTCGGCGTAGGCATTTCGCTGGGCATCACCATCCGGGCAGGCGCATCCACCGGCGGCATGGACATCCCTCCGCTGGTGCTGAACAAATATTTCCACATCCCGGTGTCGGCCAGTATGCTGGTGTTCGATATGCTCATCCTCTGCCTGCAGGCGGCGTTCAGCCCGCTGCAGCAGTGTCTGTACGGCATCGTGATGGTGATCGTGTATACGGTGGTGCTGGACAAGGTGCTCCTCTTCGGCACTACCCGCACCGAGGTAAAGATCATCAGCCAGCACGCCGATGATATCCGCGAGGCCATCTTCACCCAGCTGGACCGCGGTGTGACCGTGCTGCATGGCGAGGGAGGCTACAGCCACGAGCCGGAGCAGGTGCTGCTGAGCATCGTGAGCAACCGCCAGCTGCCGAAGCTGGAAAAGCTGGCCCATGCCATCGACCCCACCTGCTTTATGATCGTGAGCCATGTGACCGAGGTGAGCGGGCGCGGCTTCTCGCTGGATAAGAATTACCAGTAAACGCTGAAAATCCCAGCAGATACTTGAAAAACAGTACCGGTTTAGGGTATAGTATAGAAGAACGGTAGGTTATGCCGTGATTTTACCCAACAGGAAAGGAAAACCATCATGTTTGATATTTTCAATATGCTCAAGAAGGAAGAACACAAGGACGCAAAGCAGGTGACCCGTGAGACCATCATCGGCGATATCCTGGATATGGACCAGACCACCGCTCCCTACTTCATGGAGATCGGCATGCACTGTCTGGGCTGCCCTGCATCCCGCGGCGAGAGCATCGAGGAGGCCTGTGCTGTCCACGGCGTGGACTGCGATGAGCTGATCGAGAAGCTGAACGAGCATCTGGCCGCAAAGAAGGCATAAATTGCTGCCCACACTGGATGCGCGTCTGGCTGCCGCCGCAGAGCTTGTGCGGCCGGGAGAGCCGGTGGCAGACATCGGCTGCGATCACGGCAAGCTGACGGCGGTGCTGGCGGCTTCGGGAAAATACCCGAAGGTGATCGGTGCCGACCTGCGGCCCGGCCCGCTGGCAAAGGCAGAGCAGACGCTGGAACATGCAGGCTGTAAAGACCGCGCTGAGCTTCGGCTTGGCGACGGTCTTTCTGTGCTTACGGAGAACGAAGTAGGCAGCATCGTGTTGGCGGGCGTTTCCGCCCAGACCACTTGGGAAATTTTAGAGAAAGCCCCGTGGGTGTTCACCGTGGGAGGGCCGCGGATCATCATGATCCCGGCCACCCGCCACGACGCGCTGCGCCGCTGGTTGTGGGAGCATGGCTTCTCCTTTGCGGCCGACCGCCCGGTGCAGGCGGCGGGCCGCTGGTACGCGGTGATGGCGGCGGAGTACACCGGCAGGGTGTATGCGCCCACCTTTGCCGAGTGCCTGTTTGGCAGTACGGGAGAGTGGCCCGAGGGAAAAGGCTACGCCGACTGGCAGAAGGCAAAGCTGCCCCGGATGCGCCTTGGCGTGCCGGATGGCAGCGCACTTGCGCAGGAAATCGATCGTTTATTAGCTGGCTTGCCCTCTCAGTCCGCTTCGCGTCCAGCTCTCCCAAAGGGAGAGCCTTTGGCAAAATGATGAACGCTGCATGGAATGCCAAGGCCTCTCACCATGGGAGAGGTGGCATTGCGTAAGCAATGACGGAGAGGGCGAGGATGGTGAAGATATGATAACAGTTAATCAGGTATACGAAGCAATGCAGGCCATCGCGCCGCTGGAGCTGGCGGAACACTGGGATAATCCCGGCCTGCTGGTGGACTGCGGCGGGCAGATGCACCGGGTGCTGGCAGCACTGGACATCACCCCCGAAGTGGTGGCCGAAGCCGCCGCAAAGCAGTGTGAGATGATCGTGTCCCACCACCCGGTCATTTTTGATCCGCTCAAAAAGATCGGCCCGCAGGATGTGCCTTTCCAGCTGGTGCAGGCAGGCATTTCTGCCATCTGTATGCACACCAATCTGGATGCTGCCGAGGGCGGCGTGAACGAAGTGCTGGCAGGCATCTTTGACATGAAGAATATGGAAACCTTTGCCGAGGGCTGCGGCCGTGTGGGAGCTATTGAAGAAATCGCGGTTCCGGAGCTTGCCCGCAAGGCACAGCAGGAGCTTGCTGCGCGCTGCAACCAGCCGAAGAACGGCCCGGCGGTGCAGGTGAAGTTTGTGGATGCGGGTAAGCCGGTCAAGCGCTTGGCGGTCATCAGCGGTGCGGGCGGAAGCCTGTTTGCAGATGCCATTGCTATGGGCGCGGACTGCCTGCTGACCGGTGAAGCCAACCACCACCACGCCATCGATGCCAAGCGGCTGGGCCTTTCGCTCATTGCGGCGGGCCACTATGCCACCGAATTTCCGGTGACTGCCGCCGTGGCTGCAAAGCTGCGCGCCGCCCTGCCGGAGCTGGACGTGCTGGTGAGCACTGAAAACCGGGATCCGTATACGTATTTGTAAGGAAAAGCCGCTGCTTTTTCTTGCGGCGATTTTCCGGCTGAGATGAAGATTGCCGCTGCAGCCTCTTCTGTGAAAGAGTAATTCGGCAAAGCCCGCAGGCTTGGCCGAATTACAAATACAAATAAAAATTCCGCTGATTATGGCCAGAGCGAATGCGGTGGCCATTTAAAATCGTTAAATGAGGTAAACACTATGGCATTGGATGCCGCGACACTGGCCCTTACGGCAGCAGAGCTCAAAGCAACGCTGACCGACGCCAAGATCGCAAAACTATTTGAACCCACCCGTGATGAGCTGGTGCTCACCCTGCGTACCCGCACGGATACCTATGCGCTGCTGCTTTCGGCCCGCAGCGGTTCCGCCCGCGTGTGCCTGACCGAAGAAAGCTTTGAAAACCCGGAAACGCCGCCCTCCTTCTGTATGCTGATGCGCAAGCATCTCACCGGCGGCAGGCTGCTGGACGTGCACATGGAGCCGGGAGACCGCATCGTGTATTTTGATTTCCAGTGCACCAACGAGATGGGCGACCTTGTGCGCAACACCCTGTGTGCCGAATTGATGGGCCGCTACTCCAATCTGGTTCTGGTGCAGAACGGCAAGATCATTGACGCACTCAAGCGCGTGGATTTTGAGGACAGCGATGTGCGCCAGCTGCTGCCGGGCCTGCCCTACACCACGCCGCCCAAGCCTGCAAGACCGGACTTCCTGCTGGTGAGCAGTGCGTCCATCGTGGCAGCAGCCTGCCAGAGAGATCTGCCGGTGGCAGATGCCCTCAACAAGACCGTGGCCGGTGTTGGCCCGGTGGTCTGCCGCGAAGCTGCATGGCGTGCCTTTGACGGCGAACATCTGCCCGCCAATGAGCTGACCGAGGAACAGAAGCGCAAGCTTATGGCTGCCATCGACGAGCTGAAGGGCACGCAACCGGCGGTACGCCCTGCAGCGTCACCGACCCCAGCGGAAAGCCCATCGAGTATACCTTCTTCCGCCCGCAGCAGTACGGCGAAAAATATATTATAAAGGAGTGGCCCTCCTTCAACGCCATGCTGGAGGGCTACTACGCTGAGAAGGACCGCGCGGAACGCCTGCGCACCAAAAGCAAGGAGCTGCACAAGGCGGTGCACAATATGTACGAGCGCGCCGTGCGCAAGCAGGCCGCCCGTCAGGAAGAGCTTGCTGCCAGCGGCAAGAGCGAAAAGCTGCGTCTGTACGGTGAGCTGCTCTCGGCAAACCTCTATCTGGCCCAGAAGGGCATGAAGAGCATCACCGTGCCCAACTGGTACGACGAGGGCAAAGAGGTGACCATCCCGCTGGACCTGCGGTTCACACCCAGCCAGAACGCCCAGAACTTCTTCAAGAACTATAAAAAGAAGCAGACCGCCGCCCGGATGCTGGTGGATCTGCTGGCAGAGGGTGAAAAGGAGATCGCCTATCTGGAAACGGTGCTCTACGAGGTGGAGTCGGCTTCCGGTGAAGCGGCCCTCAACGAGATCCGGGCAGAGCTGAAGAGTCAGGGCTACCTGAAATACTACAAGCAGCGGGATAAGCGCCAGAAGCCTGCAGACTTCCTGCGGTTCACTTCCACCGATGGCTTTGAGATCCTGGTGGGCCGCAACAACGTCCAGAATGACAAGCTCACCCTGCACACCGCCCGGGGCAAAGACCTGTGGTTCCATGTGCAGAAGGCCCCCGGCAGCCACGTTGTGGTCATGAGCCGGGGCGAGGAGATCCCGGACACCACCAAGCAGGAGGCCGCGGAGCTGGCAGTCATCTACTCCAGCACCTACAAGGCAGGCACCGGCGCCAAGGTGGCGGTGGACACCACCGAGGTGAAAAACATCTGGAAAGCCAGCGGTGCCAAGCCCGGCATGGTGCTGTACGAGGTGTACACCACCGTCTACATCACGCCCCGGGATGGGCTGGAGGAGCAGCTGAAGAAGAAATGATTTGAACTGCGCGCCGCGCTGCTCTGCGCATCTTCAGCGGAAGAATTATTTTAAATTTGCCAATCGGGAAAATCTGCGGATTTTCCCGATTGACTTTTTCACGGGTGGGGTCGTAAAGGCGAACGGCATTTGCAGCGCCTGCTTCCTGCGGGAGCGGCGGCGCGGCAGGAAAGCAGCCTCGCCCTCTCCGTCTGCTCACTACGTTCGCATCCACCTCTCCCAAGGGGAGAGGCCTTGGCAAAGAGATGAAGTTTGCGTGGACTGCCAAGGGCTCTCCCTTTGGGAGAGCTGGCAAAGCCGACAGGCTTTGACTGAGAGGGCGAGGACGGTAGTGCTCCGGCGCTGCTTTTTATTATATATGTATAAAAGCAGCAAAACCGTCCATACTACCTCTGCAAAAGCGGGGTAGGGGAGTTTTCCACCGGCAGAAAAGCCTGCGGATTGTGCATCTTGCACAGAAAATGCGCGCTTTGACAAAACGGAGAAAATAAAAAAGAAAATTCGTTCTTTTTTCTAAAAAACACTTGCCAAATGCACGAAGGTGTGATAGAATAACTCTCGGCTGCAAAGGGCTTGTGCGATACAAGTCGTGCAGGCCAGCGATATGCGT
>ENA-OPAR01000623-OPAR01000623.1-human-gut-metagenome-genome-assembly--contig:-NODE-623-length-15896-cov-2.529449_pt1 | contig 15896 bp, 16 predicted proteins | sample MGYA00241061_ERZ501438 | MGnify/ENA primary metagenome ERZ501438 (study PRJEB25962, sample SAMEA2042580) | human gut metagenome | biome: human gut; feature: human-associated habitat; material: faeces...
CAGGACCCAGATATTCTGAGTCCTGATGTTAATGTATCAACTATTTACTTTGTTGTTCTTGAGCTCCGACATCTATACCTAAGTTACGATCCAATTTTTCTTTTATTCTAGTAAAATGTATAGACAATTTTAGAAGAAACAACATAAAACCGCTATCACTCAATACAAAAAGTCGTTTACTTACACAATCATTAATAAAGTCTGATGTAAGTGGCAAACTTATCATTCTGTCAAAAAACAATATTGAATCTTCTTTCAATCCAGAGCCTTTAGGCAAAAACATTATTTGTGTTATTTTTTCTTCTCTTACAGCCTTTATATGTGCATCAATTCTATCCTGAGTATACCGTTTTTTCAGCAACTCTATATATTTATTAAGGCTTATTATTGGAGTATACATTACTTTTGCGCCATTCATTCTTGTTTTCATATTCTCTATAGAAATATCACAAGTATTGGAGCAAACCATAACATTGGCAATACGAGGAGTAAGGTCTGGCAAATCAACATAAAAAATCCCACCAATTCCATCTCCCTGCATAACATATGCAGCACTTTCGCTAAATGCATCTGAGTAAATGTCCTCACCTATACCATTAGCAACAAATTTCTTAACATCTTCAAATAATTTATCTTGAGAATCTGCAGATAAGTATGGTGGCAGATATATACTTACATTTTCCCAAAAATCAGCCATAAACAAAATTATTCTTTACAACAATTCAGAAAAATGCTCATTCAGCAATTCTGCGAAATCGGCCGGCATAGATTCGCTATTCGAAACTATATCGTCTATAAAGTCAAATAAGACTTTCTTTTCTTCTGAGCTCATCAAACGACATGTAGAGATATCATTTGCACCACTTGTAAATGGATCATATTCTATTATATCAGATTGAGCTGAACCGCTGATAAATGTCGCATCCTTTTCCAAAACCACAGAAGAAGCTGATGCAATATTGGGGCCTTGAGAATAATCCAACAATTCAGTAGCCGTTATATTGTTAGAATATCCGCTACCAAACATCAAAATAGCAAAACTTAAGCCAAACGTCAAATTAATATTATTAGAATGAGTATCCATAATCAATATTCTGGTGACAAAGTTGATATAAAATCATCATTTAATAAATCAAAAAAGAAAATTTTGCTTTCTGTATGACATTCATCTATACGCTCAAGCACATTATCTGTTTCAACACTAGTACAAATTGTTGTCAGATCTATTAGAGAACCATTTGCATTTATCCGCAAACCAACATTCTCCAAATGAACAAAATTTGTTATCTGCAAAGAATGGACAAAATATTCTTTATTAGATATCTCTGTTCTAAAAGCTGTAGGCCTCGCACACAGCCCTTCCTTTCCATCCCATTTAAAACGCAAATTTGTCTTATCAAAAACATTGATATCCTTAAAGAAATCCAAATATCTGATGCTAACACTTATTATATCAGAGATTATTTTTGAGTCGGTTATAACTTTTATAATCTTCTCTACAAACATTTTGGATTTCTCCCATGATTCATAAGGCATAAACAAACTAAACGAAATTCTATTTTTTCCGAGCAAAATACGTCCTTCAGGACATAAAATTTGCATTGTAGGTTGCTCCCTCAGTTTTGGATCTTGCTCTCTTACAGCCTCTGGAAGAGAAGCAATGGGAGTTGCCTGTATCTGAATTTTGTTTTGGTACAGTTCCTGTATTGGTTTATAAATTATGCCAACCACGGCCTCTTTGGGTACAAGCATATTACATTTTATGTCTATTGTTGTTTCAACAATAGGACATGGGCTTATGCGCCTAGGATAATGTGCCTCCATAAGATTTACTTTAAATATGCACCTATTTTTAATACTATATTATATGCAAAATTAGCAAAATATAGATAATTACATACCAATACACCATGTAAAAAACAATACATCATGCATTTTTCATTGTAATAAAGTATATTTCAATTACATTTTCAGAATTTATGAATGGAATAACCTTCCATTGTACAGATTATTACCATTAAATATATAAACTACGAAAAAGTACCAACTACCCCCCTTTCAAATTCAAAATCTTTAATTAGAATTCAACAAACATCAGGACCCAGCCCACCTGATTCCTGATGTTTATTTTTAAAGTACAAGTCATCCCCACCGCAGACCTACCGCGATAAAACATTAAACACAATTCCTATAAGGAACGCCATGAACACGGTAAAAGCACCAAGCACTGTCCAAAGATAATCTTTTTTGTCGGCCTTCTCGTCAACCACAAACTCCTTTATGAACTCCAGAATCAACGTCACAACAGTACCCATCAAAGGGAAAACCAAAGAAAACCACATACTCTCAAAAGGCATCTCCTGAAACATCGCCACAACAGCCACAAAAGCCGTCACAACACCGCCTATGCCGAAATGGCAAAGTTTGTCAATCCCAATTTTTTCAATCAAATCATTCATAAGCATATCAATTTAAACAAGTTCCACATAAATTCCAATCAAAGCACTCAAATCATGGCTCAAAGGTATGCCGCTGTCTCTTGTACATTTGTAAGTCACACCGTTCTGACTGTAATATTTCCCTGCAAATATTTCCATAGGCGGTGTGTATGGTATTACATCATCTGCATTTCCGCTATGCTCTTCGTCTATTACCGCCCAAAGCGATGCAGTATTTAAAGAAGGTTTCCAGCTAGCCTGAGTTGTATGTGCTTGCAGTACCTTCCACAGCTTTCCATCACATTGGTACTTCTCACCTACCTTAACATCTATCCCTTCTTTCCATTCCGGATACATATCCTTTATTTGTAAAGACTGGCTGTCTGTTAGTTCCAGATTATTGATATTCTCTCTTTCCTCATTCATTCTCGCCGTGACGTTTTCCAAGATTTTCTGTCCGTCCAAAATCCTTTTAACCTGGTCAATTATCTCTGGAGATTCATAATCGGCAGGTTTGTCAAACTCCTCATAGTCGTCAGGGGTTTCAAGCTTGGCTTCTGCAAGCCCTACTCCGCCTTCATAGTAGTTGTAACCAAGGATAACTTGTTCTCCTGCTACCCATCCATCTGAAATGCGGCGAAGGAGTTTCCCTTCGTCCGCAATGATTGTTGTTACTGTTCTTTGTTCTGATCTCATCTTGTTTAAGTTTTATTATTCAACATATTCTGATATAGGATGAATTTTATCCGCATAAGCACTCCAATTCGTAGCAGTCTTGTATGCCTCCACTGAATCATCAGGTACATAAATAATAAGCTCTGCTTTTGTGTAGGCAAAAACAGATCCCCCTATTGTAGGCGGAGTCACTGCCTTACAAACTACAGTTGTTAAATTCGTAGAGCCGTAAAATACTGAATCACCCAATTTAGTAAGGCTTGCTGGCAATATTGCACTAAGTAAAGATTTGCAATCTCTGAAGCATTCCTTGCCAATTTCTGTTATCTGTCCCAAATCTTCAATCTTGACAATATCCGTTGCGCGAAACGCTGTAGCACCTAATATCCCGTTAAGATTCGGTAATCTTATCATCATTCCGGCAAGCGAACTGTTCAAGAATGCGCAATCATTAATAGTTGTAACAGATTCAGGAATATTTATATTGCTAAGCTTGCCACAACCTGAAAAACAGTAATTTTTAATCTCCGTCAATCCATCTGGCAGTACTACTGTAGTTAAGTTTGAGCAACCTGTGAACACACCATCATAATATCCACTATTAGACAGAATAGAAATATTACCCAAATCATCTACCTCTTCAAGATTTGTACATTTGTAGAATGCCCTTCCAGGGATACTGGTGATTTTTCCTAAAGACACAACTCGCCTAATTGCAGTAGAAGAGTCAAAAGTAAAATTCAAAGTTTCCAGATTAGGAAGATTTATTTCTGGAGGAAGTGCATTTCGACATCTTTTAAATGCGTCGCTTCCGATACTTTTTAAACTCTGTGGAAGATTAACTGTTGTCATGGATGTACAACCATTAAACGCATTTTGTCCAATAATCTCTAGTGTCTCAGGAAGAGTTACTTCTTTTAAGTTTGTACACTCTTGGAATTGCCCATAAGAATTTCCTTTGATTTCTACCAATCTACCTAAACTTTCTATTTTCGATATTCCACTTTCTGCAAATGCTCCATTGCAATTAGATGAAAACTGCTCAAGGTTTGGAAGATTTACAGAACCAGTCAAGCCAGAACAATACTCAAAAGCCATTTGATGTATCGTTGTAATATTTGTCAAATGAATATCCCCTGTCAAACTCCTACATTTTCTGAACATACTAGGAAAAATTGCAGTCAAATTTGTAAGCTTATTCAATTCCGCCAAATCAATATTTAACGATGTACATCCATTAAAAGTCTCTATTCCGAATGTTTCGACATTAGGAGGAAAAGTTACATGTTTTAGGTTTGTACATCCGGCAAATAATTGAGATTCAAACCGCGTTACACCCACAAATTTCTCCAATTCATCGAAATATTCTATGAGTGTGTTATCGTTAAACAATCCCCATTTAAAAGTGGTCAGACTTTCGATTTTTTCCAATGTAACTCCCGTAGCATCACCATATGCATTAGACATTATCTTGTTTACCTCTGCATCAGCAAATCTGAAATACAAATCGCCGTTCACAGTCAAAGACAAGTTCGGGAAATATGATTTTACCTTATCGACAGCATCTTCATACGCATTTCCTGCTACAGTAACGCTTCCTTCAATAACAGGCAACAGCTCTGCATTAGGAATGCCACTGCTGTCAATACCATTATAAGAATGAGGTTGACCGTCCTTATCCTTATCCTCCGCGAGATTAGCCAACATGTCTATATCTTCAGATGCTCCATTGTAGTCAAACCCTATAACACGAATATCCCTCAACATATTGCCGTCTGTCTGATAGATAGACTTCAATTTCTCAAATGGCGCAATCTGTCCGCAATTCTCCACACGGAAGAACTCCAGCTTACTCAAATCTGTATATTCCAATGTTTCCAGCTTGCCAAGATTCAGAAGCTCCAGCACTGTAGTAGCTTCCGACAATTGCAATTTTACAATCTTACTGCCATTTGCCAATGTCACACTGCGCACATCAGTACCGCCAAATAACGCCTCAATAAGACGCGGGCATCGAGTTAAGTCTACAGTTCCGGTCAACGACTTCAAGTTTCTAGCGTCAATCGATTCCAGACTGTTACACTGGCCGATAGACAACTGCTGGAGATTGCTTGTAACATTCTCAGCTACTTCATCTCCCACTTTGATTGTGCGGAGTCTCTTGGATGCAATAGATATGCCTGCATTTGACGCCGCATCGACAGTAAGTGCAGATAAATCGCCGATACTTTCAAGTTCATCAGCTGCCATTATATATACGTTGGTATTCGTACCTCCAGCACCTGTGATAGTTGCTTCTTCTCCTGCCGGCACCCTTTCCTGTGATGCATGCACTGCCCCCTGACCGCTGAGGATGCAAGGATACAAGTCCATGAACGGAGTAAGTTTAAAAGCCTGCGCCAACTGAGTACGAAAGTTGATACGTCCAAGGCTTGAATCGGTGTACTGTGCGAATGGACCGTACCCCCACTTGCTCATCATATAAATCAATCTCTGACGTACCCACAACATTTCAGCTTCTAAATGGTCTCCCAACGACTGAGCCAACGGATGCACATCCACGTCATACTCACCGCTGGCATACTTCGGCCAAGCCTCTTCATATTTATATTCGGCATCCGAATTGTATGCAGATTTTGCAAAGTAATTCTGTGCATTATTCCAATAATATTCCTGGAAGAATCCCATCAGCCTGTCTATCGTATTTGAACCTGTACTGCTCATTTCATACATTGCTCCGAGAATCTTCTTGCCCATAGCCTTTGCCTCCGTATCGAAACATTCGCCCAGCAATGTCCAGAATACAGAATCTTCGCCCTTGAACACATACGCAGTCTTGCTTGCATCCGTCCAATCATGCGCCTCGATGGAATAACCCTTTACTGCCAATCCCTGATTGTCGATGTCAAACAGCGTATCAAGGTCATCCTGCCTCCAGCGCCAACGACTTCCGCTTGCAAGAGTACCCATTTTGTACGGATAAGAGTTCTTTTTGAAGTTATCGGTTGCTCCCACCAAAAGCAAGAAACAGTAACAATACAGACAGTCGTCAAGATGCCAATAATCGCCCATTTCAGCCTTGAATTTCTCACGTCTCTTCTGCTTGAACAATTCATTCTTAGCTTTGATGTCAAGTCCGGATAAATCCTCGGCAGAAAGCCCCAATTGAGTCAACAGATTGACACCGTTCTTCTCATACTGATTGGTCTTTTTAGACAGGTAATACAGTTCATATTCACCGTCAATCCAAAACTCATAACGCTGATAAGCATTGCCGTTTTCGTCAGTTCTCTGCCCCCAAGCATCCACATCGGCATTGATAGTTCCAAGCGTTTCATCCGTACCGATAATCATCGTTGAGTTGTTGTATGCCACCTCATACGCAGGTTTGAACTCTGCATCCAGCTTTGCCTGTATCTCCTCTTCCGTTTCTGCACTTCCCGACTGCGAAACCTCCCAACCAGCATCGTAGTTGTTGTTTCCTTTGTCAACACATAGAGATTCTTCATCGGCAACATACTTCATTTCCGACCAAGGATAATCCATACCCACACCCTTGATAGGATGGTCAAGACCTTCAAGGACAAGAAGCGTATCTTTAATCGATTCATCCTTATATCCGAAAGTATATTTATCCCCCTTGTCAGCACCGAATGTAAACAAACCTATGAACTCATAGATATATTGGTCTTCCGTACCTTCAACCTTCTTCTTTTCAAAGAAGTAGAACGGATGCTGAAAAACAGCAACACGGCCTCCTGCCTCGTTGTCCAATCCCAAATGCTGTGTTTCCAGACAAACAGACGCGCGTTGCGGATACGTTGAACATCCCCGTAGCACCGATCTTATGGCTCTGCATGGAAGAAGCATAATTTATCTTAGCAGTCATACGTGATAGTTTCGGGTGGTTCCCTTCACCGTCAAACCAAAGAGTGTCCTCTGTAGAAGTTGATCCGTCAGGCAGGTGCACGGTAAATCCTTCCGACTTGTCCAAACGCCAGCGCAAGTTCCATCGGAAATAGTTCATGGAAGTTGTACCCTGTCCCTCGATGGTGATATTCTCAATACCCCAATTCCAATCAGGATGTTCGCTGTAAGAAGTTTCCAAGTTGCACTGCGCGGTATATTCCTTGCTCAATCCATAATGAGGCATTTCCGCACCGTTCAGCATCTCCACCGTAACCACATTCGCCACAGCCTTAGTCTTTTCATAGTCGACCTTGAAAGAATCATCTATGACACTGTGCATCAACTCATACGCCTTGCGCTTGTCTACGGAGTTCGAAAGCGATGCAATAAAGTTTTGAAGTGCATCCTGCGTTCCGAACCCCTTTTCGTAAACACGCATATTGTACAGATACAAATCAGCAGTATCAGAACCCAATATCACATGTGCATCAGTTATCCAGCTGTCAGCATTTGTAAACGCAAACTCCTTCTTTCTTACACCGTTGACATATATTATACAGATATTGCCGTAGTTCGTCTTGTAATTTCTTATGATTGAAACCTGCACATTTATAAGCGTGTCCTCTGGTATTCCATACGACTGATTGGCATCATCCGTGTTCAAGTCACGGGAGTGAGCAAGTATATTGTTCGGTCTTATCCTTATTCCTCGAAACTTAGGACTGGCAGGAGTATCGCATACCGTTACCACACTTTCTTCATAATCAGAAGCATTCGACACCTTGAACGTAAATTCAATTGTCTTTCCGTTGCCGACCGAAAGCAAAGGCTGTAAAGCCATGTCAACCTTAGTACGTGCAGGCATCAAAAGACACTTTCTTCCATCATTGTCCACAGTCCATCCGTCAGTACCGTCAACCCACGCCATATTAGTCCATACAGCACTGATTGCATCCTTCGTGATTTCATTTACGATGCTCATTCTGTTATCCTGAGTGTTGTTCCTCGTCGCACTGTTCAGATAGAAAGAAGCTCCCGATGTAGCAGGGAAAGAAGCAGAATTGTCAAGAAGATAGCTTGCAGACTGCGTATTTCCGTAAGTCATCACGGCAGACAGACTAATATCCGTAAGTTCAGATTCCAACTCAATATCATAGCTATACGAAATGGCTTTTGCCGTGTCAACTCCGCTCAACGTTTCATCAACCAACACAGACGACTCAGAACCGACCTGCGCTGTCAGATTCACATGCGGAGAAGCAGTAGCTGAACCACCGTTGTAAACGGCATAATCAAACAGCACATTTTCCGAATAATTCACAGCCTGTCCTGCTACATTGTTGAAACAGCACAACTGCGCACTGGAAACATCAGCAGTCGCCACACACATGATACTGTATCTCAAATGGTCAGATTCCAATCCGTCAGCATCAAGCCACATCTCAACCTCATACACACCAGTTCCAGCCGTAGGGAAAGGCAATTTTGTGTAATAGTAAGGATTGGTAATATACGTAGCAGTACCTATATTTTCTTCGTACTGCTCAGAATAACCTCCATCATTGCTTATTCTGATAATCAGTTTCTTGCTCAAAGCCCCACCTATATTCACACCGCCAAGATTGTATGCACTGCCCTCGATGAACGGAACATACCATCCGAAATTGGCAGGCGACAGATACATTGATGTAAGGTTGACGCTGAAACCGTAGCTGGCCGTCTGTTCCGACACAGCACCGTAAGCAGTAACCCTGACACGGTTTACACCCGATGAAATATACTTGAAAACATCAAATGTCAACGTTTCCCCATACCGCACAAGAACATCCTCCAGAATCTTCACATAATTGCCCGTTGCACCCTTATCGACAGATACAGTAAAATAAGCATCCTCGATGACATCCGTCCACTCCTGCGCAGTATAATCTTTTTCCTTCGACTCGAAACCAACCGTGATTTCGGCCACAGAATTATTGGTGGTGAAATACAGATTGTTGCTGTTCATCTTGTTGATGATTGACAATTTTTTCTGTGTTCCGCCGAAAACCACATCCTGAGAACTGAGTATAAGAGATTCATCCCCGTTAAGGATGAAATCATCCCTATCCTGCTCTGTCCTGAACGTGTACAACTTCATCACAGCCGTATCAAAATAAACAGCACCCATTTTCGTCTGCTCATTGTCAACCGACTTCTGACAATAAGTCTTTATAAACCTTTGAACCGATTCTCCAGAATAAGGTTTGCCGTTCCTCTCATCAAGAATCCAGTCTTCGCTTAAATTGCGAATATCATTGTAGCTATACAAATCCTCTCTTCTCGCCATAGTTATAAAGTTTAATTTTTCCAACCATCATCATTATCCCACGGCAGATCATTGTTCCAACCACCGCTGCCGAAACACGATCGTGAAGATTGCCATACAAGCCGTGAACCAGCATACACTGCAATTACTGGTTTTTCCCTATAAAAAATCAATAATGCTCTTTTGTTGTTCTTATAGATCATTCTTCTATAATAAAATATATTGTTGATTCATCTTTAATCTCCAGCGCATCATACTCAGCCTGAGTCATAACCTTAAGCATCTCTCGTGTCACATACTGTCCTGCATCTACTTGCCAAGAAGTCCAAGAGCCATCAGTAAACCTGCGAGTAAACTTGCCGACTTCAGTTGTTACCCCTAAAGAGCCATCTTCCAACAGCTTTATAGTGCCTTCGATATATTGAATGAAATCTTCATCAGCCCAGCTTCGCACGTAATTGGTCACAAACAGCAGATTACCATTCATTGTAACACGAAAAATACCTACTGTCTGCGAACTGTTGTCCTTCGAATGAAGTTTATCCAGTTCTACAACTAACCCGGCATAATCAACAAAGCTCCCTAAGAACACAAAAGGATAATCAAAACCATTGTTCACACTGCCCTTGTCGCCCTTCAGCTTCTTCTCCAGCTCTGTAAACTTCTTTCCTCCCTGCGTGTCGTCATCCTGCATACGTTCCACCACATCCTTCATATGTGTGCCCACAAGAGCATGCGTGTTCGACTCCGGCAGTTCATTCTCCATTATCTTCTCCGCACTTGAAAGGAGTTCTTCATAACTTTTTGCCATATACTTAAAATAAAGAATTAATCAATAAAAGCCTCTCTGCAATCGGCACCAGGCATAGGCATATCCATATCGATGAAAGCTGCGACACCGTACAGCATATTGTCTGCATTCTCCACATACTCGCATTCCACATCCTCCAGCCTGAACCTTCCCAGCACCCTCTTCAGTTCCGGCTTGCCCTTGTCACTCAGCATCCTGTTCATAAACTCATCCAGGATTACACCGCATCTGTCAAAAGCACCATCGATGGCAACATAGTCAGATGTATCATGCACCTTGTCGACAACCATCAGCACCGGCCACGTTTCTTTTCTGTAAGCGCCAGGCATTCCGGCATACCTGAACTTTGCGCCACGGTCATAGATAACAGCAGGATAACACAGTTCACTGTCAATAGCCGTCACCTTCTTAGCGTCAGAACTCAGATAATGCACCTCGCCGTCATCCCTATGTCTGATGTCCACATGCCTTTCGGCCAGCATCTTTATATATTCCTGTAAAGTCATATCACCTTCTCTTTTTCGATTCCAAGATCCGCCTGTTCAAGATTCTGAAAGCCGTCAATACCGGCAAGCGCTCATACCTGTCAATCATGGCAACATCATCGCCCACGAAAGCATCAAACACATCCAGCCATTGCGTACCCTTGACAGTGCCTCCCTTGCCGTCACCATCGCCTTCAGGAAAGAGGAACGGAAAACCTTTCGACAGCCAATTCTTGACCAGCCCGAAATTCACGGCTACAGCTAATTTCACGCCCCGGCTTTCACCTCTCACAGCATCCACATCGACAGCCTTCTCAAAGCTGACACCCTTCACCGTATACAAATGCGCAACAAACAAGTCAAGCATCTCATCACTCTCATGCCTGGCATACTTCCCGAAATAAGTATCAGCCATCATCCACTGCATCAGCGTCATGCCGTTCAGCCTCCTTTCAGGAGCAGAAAGACGGCCGCCGCACAGCGAACCTATCAAGAACCTGTCAATCCCTGCAGACATATCAGTCAGAAAACCCATACAATCCATGATGCAGTACATCTGCCACGGCGACAAAGAAACCCACCACGGCAGAGAGAACATCCCCTTGAAGAAGATCACGTCATCAGCCTTTCCGGCAAGAACCTCACCGAAAGCCCTCATACCCTCTTCCGACATCTCGCCCCAGCTCGAAGGAACAGCCCTCCTAACTCTCAGCCTACGGCCGAAAATACGCCGTTCAACAACAATCTCCCTCATGCCCAGAAAATCTTCCGTCCGTCATTATCCATATCCATCACACGCCCGGCATCACCGGCATACATGTCGCTCCACTCATTCCTGATCAATCTCATCAGCGACACCCTGTAAGCGTCAGCCGCTTCCTTCAATCCGTCCAGCTCCAGCCTCAGACGATTGTCATCCACAGGCTTCACCTCCATATTGCCCTCCTTGCCCGAAAGCAGACTTGTAAAGTAAAGCCCCCTGTCCGTAATGCTTCCCGTCTGCCTCAAAAGCCTCATGACAGCCAAAGCAGCAACATACTTGCTGCAAGCCACCCTCAGCCTCTCAATCTTTTCATCAGCAGTTCCTTCCTTCAGCCCATCCTTCAGCGTCTTGTACAGATTCTCGCCTATTTCCGGACGAAGCGTCATTTCCTCAACAAAACCGATATGCACCTTCAGCCTCAGAAACACCAATCGGCTCGAATTGATGAAATACACATCGTCAACATCCTTCGTGCTTCTCACTATAGCCGACACACGAACCTCGTAAGCATCGCTTTTCCGGAACTCCTCATACCTCTCAATGTTCGCCGTCAGGAAATCCAATATCCTATCAAGCCAGTTGAATCCCTTAGCCTTGAATCCTCTTCGCAGATTGTCTTCCTGGTATTTGTACGCAGGCGAGAAACTCCCCGTGTCGCTCTGCTGGCGCTGAAAGCCAGCATCCGTTATCCTCACGCTGATATTGTCGAACTCATACCAGAATGCTAAATTAGCCACACAAGCCTGGCACATCTTCAGCAGTTCCGCGTCCTTATCCTCCCTCTCTTCAGCGCCGTAGATATCCGTTACCCTTTGGGCCATCGCATCGCCGAGCAAAGGCACCAGAAACAAATACCAGGCATTTCTCAACGGCGTACCCATCATTTTGAAGCTCAGCGCCGCCGAAACCTTCACAAACTCCCTCAGTTCATCACCGTTGTTCCATTTTTCTTCACTGAATATCATACTAGCTCAATGTTTTCTTAGTACCCGAACCACTGTCAAGCGTCACAAGTATTGTATTTCTGAATCTCAGTTCACAGTCAGGCAATCCGTTCATCCTGATGTACAGCTCGATCGGATCAAGAATATTCTGCCTGTCAATCCACGCATTCGCAATATTCACAAGAAAAGCCTCCCTGATGTTCGAACCGCCCTGATTGCCGGCGTAAGTACCGCCAGGCATTCCGGCACCCAATACATTCGGATTCACCATCAGCGCAAACAATATCTCAGAGTTAGCAGCTGCCGAAACAGGCAAGTTGTCACCGCCCTGATACTTGTTGTCAAGAGCCGTGATTTTCCACTCCTCTTCAATCCTGCCGTTCACTTCGTTGACAGCGTAATTCGTAAATATCGGCTTCTCGGCATTCTCCAGACCGCACAGATTCTTCTCCACCGAATCCATATATTTCGTGATAGCTTCTTTCCTCTCCTCCGGCGTATAATCCTGCGTAGGATATTTCTTTTCCCAGAAAGAATAAGGAATCTGCACATGCCATTTCCAAGTCACCTGGTTTCTGTAAGCCTTCTTCAGGAAGGCAGGAATAAGGTGCGCAATCTCAACCCATCCGCACACAAAAGCAGGCCACCACACCGGAACACCGTACAGATCATCATTGCTCCAGCTGTCCCTTACGGCATATACAAAGCCGTTCTTCATCGTACCGCGAAACCTCATCAGCTCAGCGTGCATCTCCGGATCATACTCCGACACCACAGGAAGCACCGTACACTGGTCCACCGTCGGAGTAGTCGGCCAGTAGCCAGAAACCACACAACGGCAGGCACCCATTCCTCCCATATACGTAAACCGCCTGTAAAGAGCATTCAGCGGATTCAGGCCGACGATTCCGCCGTTCATACCGGGAACAAAATGCACAGCACCGTTGCCGAACTTCAGATAATCCCTCAGCACCTTCTCCATGTACCGCCTCACCATCCTGCCGTTGACAAACCGTCTCACCTTCTCATCTTCCACAGCCTCCAGCACCTCATTGCCGTTGTCGTCATATCCCACAACACGGCAAGGAAAAATCCCCTGCCCAAGAGTCAGGTTGCGCAGAAACTTCAGTCCAGTATTCAGCACACTGGTACTTTCTATCTCACCGCACGCCAACTGAGGAAAGTCATTGTTCACACCCCACTGGCACACCTTCATGTCGCCGACCAATACATAATCATCGACATTCATGTCATACGGCATCAGCAGAGACTTCCTCTTCACCTCCTCATTAGAAGGAGTGCCAGACGTCTCGCCCACAAAAAGCGTTGATGCCATCATCAAGGGAAAACCCTCCTTATTGAACAGTATATCCATCAGAGCACCACCTTCATCTTGTTGTATTCCACAATTCTGTCAATGTTCACCGGATAAGGATGCCCCTCAGCATTACCCCTGCAGTCGCACGGCTGAACACCTCGAAGCTGAAACTCCTTGTTGTTCATCTTCCCTGCACCGCAGGCATAAGCCTGAGGGAAAAAGTAAAGCTTGCCCTCACCGCTCACGAACTTTATAGAAAAAATACGTCTCTTACCCTTGCCGTCCGTTCTGACATCCATATCCGCCAGAACCAGATTACGCCTTATGCTTTCCATATCAATCAAATGTATAGTCAAATGTTTTGTCAAAAATTCCCTCATCACCGCCTTCAGGCATCCTGTCAAATACCGAAACACGCCTCTCAGCCAGTTTGTAAGTCACCTTCGCCCCGGCAACCTCGTTGCTTGGGACAGTCCGCTCCAGTTCCGCATCAGTCACAACGATTTCCACGAAACTCCCGTCATTCTTCCTCAACCAGACCATGGGCGATGAAAGAAGAGACTTCAAGCTCAACCGCTTTGCATCGCCCATCCAACCTGTCGACACAGTGTTCACCTCCTCCGCCCAGCTGTCAGATCTTGTACGATGATCCACAGCCTCCAGCACATCGCCCTCCAGCTCTGGAGCTTCATCCGTCAAACCCTCGCAGGCAAAGCACTCAGGCATACCCCAAGAATTTAGAAAGTACAGAAGAGTTTCATTCCTCACCGCCGACCTCGCAACGTTGACAGTAATCACATCCTCATCGCCACCGTTCACCAATAACAGCTTGTAGAACACGATGCTCTCAACCGCCACACCGCACTTCTCCGCAACCGCATCAACGCCTACCGACAAAGCAACCACATCACCGTCATCAGCCGTAAACTCCCAATCCACAACCTTCCACCTGTCTCGTCCATCCTCCGTATAAGCTGCACCCACACGAACCAGAGTACCGGCATGCTTCAGGAATGCCGCATACTCCAGCCTTCCAGGACGAGTCACCGCATCAGTATACCACGAAAGCCACACCCTGCACAGATCAGGAGTTACACTCATTCTCGACCTCGAGTAATACGCCTTCTCGCTCCATTCCGGATCCGGTCCTTCGCTGTCATAGCACATATACGAAAGCTCCAGCGGTTTAAGCGTAACGCATTCATCCACACCGATATTTGGAAACACAAACGCATCATCAACAACACGCCTCATATCCCTCACTTCAACACACTTGTCCGCATCAGGCGAATAAGCCTCCTGAAGAATCAGTTCACCGCCAGACCTCACCTCTACAGTCAGCGGTCCAAGAACCTGAACAAAAAGCAGACGGCGGAAATCAGCCGAAAACCGCACATTGCCCTCACCTTTATTTTCCAAAACTACCAATGCCATACCAAAGCAGATATACCTACGCAAACACCTCTATTCCAAACATCATATCCCACACTGAACACCCAGTCATCATGCCTGTAGCCCAGCTGGCCGATCATCATATCACGCCCCACCACACCGCCGACAACGATACCCCTGCGCCTCACATCCTCCTTCACCTGCAGATAATCCACAGTCACCACACGGCCTCCAAGCCTGTTCTCCGAAACAGAATCCCTCACAGTCACCTCGATGCCAGGAAGAGACACCACAGTGTCAACATATATCCGCGCAGCATAATAATCCATCAGCACAGCCATTGTGTCAATCTCTGCAGGAACATCCCTGTACACAATCTTCTCGACGGGCACCTCCTTCTCCACTGTATCACGAATCCAAACCGAATCCCTTACAATCCTTACAGACTCGCCCTTACCGCAAACCTCACCGCACAGCCACCAGCCACCGGCAAAACCGCACAGCAGAACAACCAAAACAAACAACCACCTCATTTCAACCTCCTAAACAACATATCAGACACCCTATCCCAAAAAACCTCAATCTTCTCAACAAGAGCCTCCTTAGGCTTGCCGTCAATCACAGCAAGATTCTCCAAAATCGAAATCACATGCTCCACAACAAACCATATCATCACCAAAGCCTTCGTCACACCGAAAAACACACCGGCCAGAACCTCAAACCACCTGCCCCGGCAAGAACACTCCATATAAAAAGCATTGATGATATAAATGATGATAAGCCAGCAGCACAACTTCAGAATGCACCTCGAAAACCTGAAACTCTCAATATGACAACCCCTTATACGGCTCGCCTT